>Ga0307518_10000994_pt1 | contig 21144 bp, 15 predicted proteins | sample 25_EM_MG_FD_203889 | JGI IMG/M metagenome (GOLD analysis project Ga0307518, IMG submission 203889) | Populus trichocarpa ectomycorrhiza microbial communities from riparian zone in the Pacific Northwest, United States - 25_EM | ecosystem: Host-associated > Plants > Roots > Unclassified | place...
CTCATTTATCAATATGTGCATCCATACTAAACATCATCAAAATCCTGAATCTTCTTTAGTTATTTTATTCTTTTTAATTTTCTTACCTAGTTAATTAATTATGTCTTTTATTGCTTTTTTAATTTAAATAAATTATTAAAATATTTTATTATTTTAATTGTAGTTATTTTGGTCAAATATAGTAGATCTGGAAATTAATACATTAATAAATTCTTAAAAGTACAAACACTCAAATAAAGAAATAAAAATATAAATACATATTGGATGGGAGCAAATTACACTTGATTAGAAGAAAAAAAATTCACACGTTCAAATAATAATTGATATGCTGAAATAAAAAATTCCAAACGTTTGCACAAACACACAAAAAAAAAAAAAGATTAAATGTTTTAATTAATTAAATTAGGATAAGTGGAAGAGCCATTTCTCGGATTCCAACACAAACCCAGGCCTAAGGTTAGAGTTAATTTACCAGGCTTCCATTCGAGGTATCTCTGAGCTAGCCTAGCTATAATATTTTGCAAGCCCAAGCTTGACATGGGCAAAAGTAAGAACCAAGCAAGCATCCATGGTGTGGACAGACAGCGAGAAACGTTGCCAAGCCCATCCTCCTATTAGCAACGACTGCGGGTCTGCGCTGCAAGAAAGAAGAAGAGAAGTGATATTAAGCAAGAAAGTGAGCTCCTCCTGCGTTTGCCTTTGAATTTGCATTCCGACACTAAGCAAGAAAGTGAAGTGAAGAAGGAAAAAACGAAAAAAGACGCTTCGATTTCAGTTTCTGTTTCCAATTCTCAAACCCACTTCTGGCCAGGTTAGCTAGCTCGCTCTGCCTATGCCCACCCTATAAATTCTTTGTTTTTATAACTAATTATTTGTTCGTTTATTAAAGAATGGAAAGGAATAGTCTTGTTGTTAATTTTGTAGTACCAATTCTTTTGTCTGAAACTGGCCTGTAAGAAATGCCATGTTAGGTTTTCATTTCACTCTTTTTTTTTTTGTTATTATTATTATTATTCTTTGCTGCCTACAACCACAACAACAGCCACATCCACCGTAATTTATCGATTTTTTCTTCTACTTGGTTAGAAGATGAGTGGTGGCAGACCCAGGTCCCTCGGGGGTGGGGGCCAGCATCATGTCTTGGATTATTTAAAAAGAATGCAATCTGAGAATCCTGCTTTCTTTTATGCAACTCAACCCGACACTGATCACTCACCTGGAGGAGCAACCATATTCTGGGCTGATGCCACTGCCAGGATGAATTACAATTACTTTGGAGATACTCTTGTTTTCGATACTTCATACAGGACACACCGTTACAGGGTCCCGTTTGCCTCTTTCACGGGAATCAATCACCATGGCCAGCCTGTCTTGTTCGGCTGTGCTCTCATTCTCAATGACTCTGAGTCGTCTTTCATTTGGCTTTTCCAAACTTGGCTTAGCGCAATGTCTGGTAAACAGCCTCTCTCTATCACAACTGATCCAGATCACTTCATTCAGACCGCTGTATCACAAATTCTTCCTGAGACTCGCCATCGGTATTCTAAGCAGGGCATACTAAGAGAAACCCAAGAAAAACTGGCTCATATCTATCGCTCTCATCCCATGTTTGAAACTGAATTTAAGAAGTGCATTAATGAGACTGAGACAATTGATGAGTTTGAATCTTCTTGGCAATCCCTTCTGCAAAGATACTACGTCATGGACAATGAATGGCTTCAGTCGATGTACAATGCTCGACAGCAATGGGTCACGGTTTATTTGAGAGACACTTTTTTTGGAGAGTTGTCAGTAACTGATGGAAGTGGAGGTTTAAACTCGTTCTTTGATGGATATGTGAGTGCATCAACCACCATACAAATGCTGATCAAACAATACGAAAAGGCTTTAGCAAGTTGGCATGAAAAGGAACTAAAAGCAGACTATGACACTACTAACACTACACCAGTTCTAAAGACACCTTCTCCTATGGAAAAACAAGCTGCTGGCCTCTACACTAGAAGAATATTCATGAAATTCCAAGATGAATTAGTTGAGACCCTTGCTAATCCTGCAACGAAAATTGACGATTCAGGAACCATCACCACCTATCGCGTGGCTAAGTTTGGGGAAGAGCACAAAGCACACACTGTTTGTTTCAATTCTTTTGAGATGAAAGCTACTTGCAGCTGCCAGATGTTTGAATATTCTGGGATCATTTGTCGACACATATTAGCAGTTTTTAGAGCAAAAAATGTCCTCACACTTCCATCTCAATATGTATTGAAACGATGGACAACTAATGCCAAAAGCAGAGCTGTATTAGATGAAGGCGCTTCTGAATTGCCGAACGATTCTCGCGAGTCTTTAACCGTTCGCTATAACAACTTGCGCCAGGAAGCCATCAAATATGTTGAAGAAGGGGCAAAATCTATTCACATTTATAATGTGGCAATGGATGCTCTACAAGAAGCTGCTAAGAAAGTTTCTGATGTGAAGAATCAAGGCTCTGGAGGCACACAAGGTGGAACTCTGACAAATGGAAGTAGTCAAGAGCTTCATGTTGCTAAAGATAATTCATCGGCAACATTGCAGTCTGTGGTTAGTTTCTTCCTGCTTGTAACTTGATATGGTTAAGCTTTCTTTCAGCCTATACCACCAGTTAATTACATCCCTTAGTAACATTTGTGCTACATTTAATTTTAGCTAAACCCTAAAATATTTCACCTGTTGACTTTAGGAAGATACAAAGTACAAAATAAATAGTTTAGAAGTCAAAGTACTGCCTTTATTGAAGGGTGACTAATGTTATATTGTCTTTCCTTCTTTAATAACTGAAAAGTTAGAAGCTTCTGCTTAGTTAAAAGACAGTTTATGCATATTGTTTCTGAATCCACTGACAATTTATTGCAATCAGTGCATGCCTGGAAATGAGGAAAATTGAAAAATAATGCATCCTTGATCTTTCTTTTCTTTTTCCTTATTTGCCTTACCACGATATGGTAATTTTGTTATTTTGTCGGTAAATGATCTGCTTGGTAACTGCAGTATTTCATACTCTACTTATTATCATTATGTATGTGTCAGACTCATTGAAAGGAATGTTGCTTTTAAGGCAGCATCAGCCGTGTATCGAACAACATTATGGTTGTGATCGATGCTCAAGATTGATCTGTTATTTTACTTTTTCTGTAATTGTGTATGCATTAAGCAGTATTTCCATTTAGTATTTGTTCTAATTTATTATTCTCCTTGCCCAGGATGAGAAGCAAAAGAAAATCCGTGAATTGACTGCTGAGTTGGAGGGTACCAACCAACGCTGTGAAGTGTACCGAGCAAACTTGCTAGCTGTTTTAAAAGATATGGAAGAACAGAAGTTAAAGCTTTCGGTGAAGGTGCAGAACGCAAGGCTGAGTTTGAAAGAATGAACATAGCGTGCAAGGTTAAATTTTATGGGTCTGTTTTTTTCTACCTCTGTATCAAACTACCAAATTCCGGGTCTTTAAATGTATACCGCGACGGCGGACCATCAGGGCATTGTGTTATAGGTGGTGGTAGTCAGTAGTAGGGTTTTCTCCGCCGTTACATTTTGTAGTTTAGAATGTACGAGCTCTTTAGGTTGTGCTATGATCTCGTTGACGAGGTGTATTATTTGAGTTCACTGTCAAAGACTTTCCTGCATGATCCTCAAAACACATGCAGCAAACCTAAGAACTTTTATGGATACAGAGCATTACTAATCCAACGGAAATATAATACAGAACTTTTGGTCATGCATCTGCCTAAAATTGAAGAAATCATTGCTTCCTCGTATAGATCTAAAGATAATAAGTGCACTGTACAAGAGAACATAAATTCAAAGTTATTCACAATCTCTAAATTCTCTATAGCACTAAAAAGGTAAAAAAAAAAACACAACCTCATCCACATCACAGTTTAAATACTAGGACTTTCATATGATTGGGAAGGGAAAGGAAAAGGAAAAGGGGAAGAAAATACAAAAGAAACCACATGGTAAAACTCTACTGCACCTTCAGATACTACCCTTCATACTAATCTTTATGCTCTGTACTTTAATTGACAATTGTAGCTTATGATCCTCAATGTCTTTTAAAACTGAAAGCAGGTTAGCTCGGTAGACTTCGCACTTTCGATTTGCATACTCCAGTTCATCTCTAAGTTCTTGGATTTTCTTGTCCATATCCTCCTGCAAAGTGGTAAATGAAAAGGAAAGTTAAAAACAGGCCTTAGAGCATCATAATACAGATACCTCTGTTGCACCGCCATATCAGAAATGAGGGCACTAACCGCCATGCAAAGGATATCGTGAGAGAACCTTCAATATATTGAAAAACAGTTTGCGTTGGTCTTGTGCTGGTCAAGAAGCCTTCTCAGTGAAAAGCCAGATATACAAGGTTGTTTTTCACTCTTATCTTAAGTATTTACAAGCTCAATGTACAGTATTTCTTTTTTCAATTTTCCTCCATACTTCACGACTTCAAGTCAAACTTTTTTGTAGAGTTACAAATTCTTTAACTGCGTTTTTTTCCCTTGTATTTTCCCAAACATCTACGAACAATTCCATAAAATGAAGTGATTTTATTTAGGATATCATGCGATTTAGATTTCCCTGATGCATGGATTTTATTTCATTCAGCACATCTATTCAGAATAATAACTCAATACAGGCCTTCAGGAGTACAGGAGAACTAGAAATTCCTAAAATTAGGATGCAATCAATTAATGGTTGTACTGAAATTCTCATATTGAATTAAATGACCATGATCATATGTATGTTTTATTATTATTAACATAAAAAGCTAAAAAAGAATACCAAGGGCTCTTCAACAAACACCCCTGCCAAAAACCTCAAATAGGTGAAGAATACTAGTCATGTTAACAGAGGTTTCCAAGTTTTGAGCTTGTGTGTACATGGATGGACAAAGGTCTGAGATAGACAATTTTCTAGTGATCACCATGATGAGGGTATCCTTCAATCACTAAATAGATGCTGCTCATGGGAATTTTAAAATCAAAATTTTGGATTCATTGAGAAGGTGTGAAAGTTCAACATTTAGCAGAAAACCAACTTATTAAGAGAGCTAAAAGAACAGAAAATGAACGTAGAAAAATGGTGTATACAAGTAGGTCTATGGAGAAATGAAGCAGTAGACAGTAATAAATGAAATCAATTGACACCATGTGATTGCAAGAAAATAGATGAAGCACGAAGCATGGTAAATGAAAAATGATTCTAACCTCAGACAAAGGTTGGCCAGAGATCCCCAGATGATTCCCGCTGGTATAATTAGCCCTAATTCCACTGCTTGCGGAGTCCCCTTTATTACGGCCATTGACATCACCAGCTCTCCCCTCATTCTTTGTTGCTTGTGCAACTCTAGTTGTGGCCTCTTGCAGAACACCCATTGCCACATTGTAAGTGTCTAGGGACTTGGATCCTTCCTCTACAAATTTGAAGGCCTCATGGCGTAGGGTATTATACCGAACAGTATGAGATTCAAGATAGCCGGTATATACATCAGTAGGGCGTTCTTCCAATATGACATTGCTCTTGGCATTTCTTGTCCATCGTTTCAAAATGTAACGAGATGGGAGAGTAAGGACATTGGTCACTCTAAAGACTGTCAACACATGTCGGCACAGAAGACCAGAGAACTCAAACATCTGGCAGCTACAAGTCGCCTTCATCTCCAAAACATTGAATTTAACATGGTAAGCTTTATGATCTTCCCCATACTTAGCAACTTGGTATGTAATGCTCTCCCCATCATCTTCTGATTTAGATGCCATGAAAGTTAACGTCCCAACTAGCTCCTCTTGAAATCTCACGAACAATTTTCTAGTGTAAAGCCCGGATGCTTGTTTCTCCATTGGAGATGGGGTCTTCAAAACTGGGTTTGTGTTCATTGTATCATAATCTGCTTTAACTTCTTTCTCATTCCGACTCTCTATAGCTCTCTCATACAGCTTAAAGAAATGGTTCAGATTGGTTGAAGCATTCACGTAACCGTCAAAGTATGAGTTCATGCTATCACTTCGCTGGGTTATAGACATCTCAGCAAAAAAAGCATCCCGCAGATACACAGGGACCCACTGCCTGCGATCAGAATATATTGTTTGAAGCCACTCATGATCCCGAAGTTCATATCTATCAACAAGTGACAACCAACAGGATTCAAATTCTTCGATCAACTCGGTCAAGTTAACACATTTATGAAACTCTGACTCAAAAGTTGGATGTTTGAGTAACACATGGGACAACTTCTCCTGGCATTTCTTGAATATATGCCATTTGCAAAACCGATGGCGGGTCTCAGGGAAGACCTGCATGATGGCCAATCTTATCACTGCATCATGATCAGTGGTGATCGACAGGGGATGACGGCCAGACATTGCTGTAAGCCACGTCTGAAACAGCCAAACAAATGATGCTTCAGTCTCATTCAATATGAAAGCACAACCGAACAAAACAGGTTGTCCATGATGGTTCACTCCAGTGAAGGGCGCAAAGGGCAAGCGGTACCTGTTGGACCTGTAGGTGGTGTCAAAAGTAACAGTGTCACCAAAATAACTGTAGTTTGCCCTGGCTCTTGGATCAGCCCACAGCACGTTGCCCGTAAACTGACCGTCATCCCCCTGGAGTGCATAAAAGAAATCGGGGTTCTCACTTTGCATTTGCCTCAAATAATCCAAAAGGAGCTGGATGTCTCCTTCCATGCTTCTCTGACGATTGTTCCTCATGTAATTCCGGCAATCGACCTCTGTAAATCCAACTTTGCTAATCCCACCATACTCCTTAATTAAGGCAGACATAATCCTACGAGGGCCCATTCCAGCAGCCTGCAACGTATCGATCAAGGTCTTAGCAGGGCCAGATATTTGCCTGTGTGAACGGAGGCAATGCACCTGATCGGGAGGGACCAACTCATGATTATGTCCCCTAACAAAACTGGAGACAACCCATTTGCCAGAATCCTGCATTTTGACAGACAAGGAAGCTTTGCAACCAACTCTAGTGATAACACGGGGGCGCTTGATCTCTCTATCCTTGGTACGCTTCTCATTCAAATTCCTAAAGCCCTCTTTGGCACACACAAATTGTCTCTGAATAATAGCTCCATCACGCCTGGAACGGCGGGAAGAGCTGACACGGGTGCTAAAGCCAACACGCCTAGCGTAGGAATTGTAGAAGGCCTTGGCAGCCTCTTCGGACTCGAATTCCATGCCCTCATAAGGTTCAAGATCCGAAAGGTCACCCTCAGGAAGGTAAATTCGAGTAGCAGAAGTGGAAGCAGAATTGTGAGAAGTGGTAAGATGATGGGGAGGAGTGGAAGGCAAATCGTCGTCAATATCGATGTCAACAGCATCATCATCATCATCATCATCAGCTCCACTTCCTAAACCTATATCGAATTCAAGTACCTCGTTTTCCATCTCAAATTCAACTTATGTGATGAAATTAAACTAACATACACATAAACCTAAAATAGTGTCTGTCTGCTCCACTTAAAATGAAAAGATGTGGTAAGATTAGTACATGTAAGGAAATGAGGAATAAGTGGTATAAAGGATACAACTCAACTGACCCACACTTAGAAACTGCTACAGCTACTGATAATGAGCTCCCACTTTCTTTCTTGGCGTCTTTTCTGTTCTGCTTTCGATAGGAGATTTAAGCAGTGAGGGGGGGCTGGGGGCGGGGGGCGTCCTAGGGTTTCAAGAAGAAGAAGCCCTTGGGGCTAGAACAACGGGAAAAAAGGTGGGAAGCTGTTGTATTAGCAAATTGATATGTGTTAGGCAGGAAATTCTTATGGATGTGCGTTTGGGTCAGCGGGATGATAAACTAAAATAGGAACCAAAAAGAAAAAAAGAGCGAGGCCAAGGCAATAATTCTGGTGTTCATCGAGGAATTAGGAAGGAGGGAGGGAGATCAGATGAAAATAACACGCTAGGGGGGGGGGAGAGAGAGAGAGTGCTCTCCATTTCTACAGCTTGAAGGATCTTTGAGTTGATCAGATTCAGGTGATGATGGGCCTTTTAATTAATTACAAAGAGCGGATCGAATAGGCCTTAGGCCCAATAAAACTGGGTAGTGGTACTATCATCCATGAGGGAAGGGGAGGAGAGGGACTGCCTGAGCTGAGCCAACCCAGCCGATGAATTAAAACCAGTTCACGCGTGCCGTGATATGATCATGAATTCAACACATCATTGCGTCGCTGCCCTGCCCCGCGCCGCGCTGCCCCCTATACTCTCTACCTTTAGCTTTACTTGAACAAACAAACTCACTAAGTGCTACGAGTCAGTTGAGCAATCACTCTTCTCTTCTACCCACCACAGCTAGAGCTCTCTCTCTCTCTCTAAATCTGGAAAGTGGAAGCAAAAGAAGAACGAAGGAGAGCTAGAAGAAGAAGAAGAAGTCTAGGACTGACCGAGTGGAGGTGAGTGAATTGATGAATAATGCCACCTCCCGTCCCATATGGATAGTCGTCGTGTTGTTTCCTTATTTTCTTCCTCTCTCTTTATTTATTCCCCCCCTTTTGTTACTGTCTGTCCTAACCTCTTTTAAGTTTTAATGCTCCTTCCTGCTCAAGAATAAATCTTAAAAGGAAAGAGAAAAAAAAGGGTGTTCTTCCTGGTTAGGGTTGGAGTGTTTGCGAGTTTAATAATAATAATAATAATTCAATGTAGCATTAAATAATAATAAATAAATATAAATACACTACGTGTTGTGTGGACCTCTGTTTCTGCCTTGGTCATTTTAAATAACCCATATCAAGCTAGGGTTTCACAGCCCTTTCTCTCTCAAGCATCTCTCCCTCTTCCTCTGTTTCTCTCTTTTATTTATTTTGTTAATCATAACGAAAAGTCTGCAACTTTTGGTCTAGGGGGTTTTCACATTCACCATCCAAACAATAATAATAAATGGCAAGTGATGGTAATAATAACACTGAAGAAAAAATGGTGGATACCAAAGAAGAAGAGGAAGAAGCCGCCAATGAGAAGGAGCCCGCTCCCGACAATCTCAAACCGGAAGGTGAACCGGAAGCGGAACAGGAAGGGGGAGCCGAAACCAAAGCCTCCAGCGAAGACCCCAAAGGTAACGATGTTGATGCTACTGCTGCTCCGATTCTCACTCCTCCTTCACTCGCCCTTAATGATTCAGCTCTAGAGGACAAGGATAATATCCAATCTTCAGTTGACCTAACCGATACGAATCCTGCCACTCCTCATCCCCATGATCATGATACTTGTAATGCCGCCGCCGCTCAAGATTTCATCAAGTCTGAGGGAAAGGGGGACGAAACAGTTGATAACAACAACAACAACAACAAGGATCCTCATGATGAGCCCAACACTGATGTAGCCACCACCGCTACCAATGTTGCTGGTGCCAAACAGCTTTCTTCTCCGCCTCTCAAAAATGATGACGAGGGCACTCACGCACCTCCTCCTCCCTCGAGTCACTCGGACCCCAAAGCTGAAGATGAAGAAGATGATGATGAGAAAGGTGCTGTAGTTCCTACAGAAATTGACAAGAAGGAAGCTCCTACAGAAATTTCTGCTCTCAACACTCCACCACCACCAACCAAGTCTTTCCTTTTGGATTCTTCTGCTGATGGTTACGAGTCCGGAACTGAGGAAGAGCAAGCTGCTTTTATGAAGGATGTTGAATCTTTTCATAAACAGAACCACTTGGAATTCAAACCCCCCAAATTTTATAAAGAAGAGCTCAATTTGCTCAAGTAAGTCCCTTTCTTTCTCTTCTTCTTTCTTTCGCTTGCTTTTCCTTATAGCACGTCATAATTGTTTTCTTTTTTTTTTGTCTTTTATACTCATTCCATGTAGGTTATGGAGATTGGTGATCAAGTTGGGAGGCTATGAACAGGTTTTTCTTAATTTCTCGTCCCCTGCAACGCAGGCCGCCTTTCATTTACCTAACTATCGGTTCTATTTGCAATTTCCTTTACTTCTGGATGCCTTGTTGACGTAATTAATCATGTGTTACAAGTGATTTCAAATGGTCGTCATAAATCAGTTCTCATGTTGTCTTACATTGATCCAGCCTAACCTGTGAACTTCTTGCATGATGTGCCGGGTTTTAGCATTCTTCTCCTTACTTTTCTTTTGCGTTGTTTCCAAGTACTTGGTGACATGATTTCAGACACTGTGAACTCCAATGTGTGCTTGACAATATTTCAGACACTGCTTGATCTTAAATAGTTTTGAATTCTTATTATGGGTCCATTTTGCTCAATCTCATGATTGTGTTCCATGTGGCATTAAGAAAGGAACAAAAAAAGGTTTAGAAAATTATGTATCTGAATATTGCTGCTAGAGAATGTATCATAGATTTACCTTTCGGTCATGATCATGTGTAGGTGACATCATGCAAATTATGGCGGCAAGTGGGAGAATCTTTCAAACCACCAAAGTAATTTATTCTTTTCTACAGATGCTTTTTTCTTTAGTTGATATCTAATATCTGTGTCAATTGTTAGTTCTATGGTAAGGTTGTAGGAAATGATTCATATTACTCTAGCAAATTTGTGTGAAGTATAAATTACTTTGCATGTTTACTTATTTAATACTTGCAAGAGATCCCAAAGCTTTTTGTTTTATGTAGCGCTTCTATTGGTAGTGATTTTCTTGAGTTTGTAAATATATATATATAGGGAAAGAAACAGAGTTGTCCCTATGATTGGACACCACAAGTTAGGTTAATTAACATGAAACTTGACTCCTGTGCTCTTGTTTGACAATCATGAACACTTTTCTATTGCACATCTGGAGAACTTACATTTCTTATTGGATACTAATTTTGAGTTTTTCATCATGCTTTGAATTTCACAGAACCTGCACTACTGTCTCTTGGACATTTCGAATCTTTTATGAGAAGGTTATGCTTTAATTGCACACTTTTTCTTTTTTTGAAAATGTTGTATCTCGCATTTCCAGTTTGTCCTTTACCTGGTTCTTGGAGTTCACAAGTATCGTTTTTTTTCAGGCACTCCTTGAATATGAAAAGAATAAATTAAAGAATGGTGAGCTACCTTTTTCAGATGGCCCCTTGACAGAATCTATAAGGGCTGAAAATCAGGTAACTTTTAATAGCTAACTGTGATTGATGTTTGCATGTCTCACCTCTGTCTTCAAGATTCTTAATGCAATTGGGTAAGTGGTCCTCAAGACATTTTATAGGCAGAGAGTACCATTTGAAGGTTTAAGAATGAAAGTGTTGCATTAGAATTAGGTGTTCATACTGTACATTGGTTTGCGGATAGTGGAGTGAAAGCTGTAACAGTTGCATTTTTTTATTTGGGAATAATTATAATCAGGTATGGTTAATAAAATCATGGATTTTAAGCTTTCCCAGATATTCTGTAAACTTGGACTGTCTTCTAGTGATTCAATGAGGGATGCAATGGAGATTTGATTCTGGAGATAAAATTGCTATGCATAGAAAGTAGACAATTTACAGGATTGCGATTATGATGTGTTGGAAAACAGGAAGGTAGTCTTTTCTAAGAAATTTAGATAAGTTTTGGTGTGGGGTTTTACTGTACTGGCTATAGTTGTATTCACTATGGATCAGTTGCTTTAAGTCAGGATTTGGATGTTATATCAATGGGTGCTATGTGTTAGAAAACTGAGTTGATTCTTGTGTACTCATGAACTGATTTCAAAGGACTTAAGGCCTTTGATGATATGGAGATGTGCAGTGGCTTAAAATTCTAGTTGACAGGCAAAAGTTAATTCTGAAACTTCATTGAAGTTATTCATTGTGTTGCGCTCTTTATTTTTATTTTTACCCACTTCTTTTTAAATTTGATGGAGTATATGCTTTTCAAATTATTTCTGTTGTGGATTTCAATTGGCTTGTTTTATTCTGTCTTTATGATTGAGCTGAAACTTTCATGCTTTTAGTTCTATTTGGCAACGTTTGTTTGTTTGAATACAATCTTGCATCCGCCTGGAGTGCTATTTTATTTAATTTTCAATTTAATTACAGGCTGGTGGAAGTCAAGCTCTTGCATCAGGTAGGGCAAGAAGGGATGCTGCAGCTCGTGCTATGCAGGGTTGGCATTCCCAGCGTCTTCTTGGCAATGGTGAGGTTTGTCATCCAATCATTAAGGTTTGTCACCTTCCAATCTCTGCAAATGTGAAATTTTGGCTTTCTGTTGATTGTTTTACCTTTTTCCCTTCCCATCATGTGGATTGGTTTCATCATAGGAGGAATTTGCATTTTTTTGTGTAACTTCATCTTTTAGTTTTTTTTTTTTTTTTAATTTAGGATAAGAACTTGAGTTCTACACCAAAGGGTGACAAGCAGCTTAAAACAAACGGTATGACTAATTAACTGATTCAGCATCTTCAGCACTTTAATTGCAAACATGGCCTTTCTTTCTAAACTTGACCTATTGACTTAGGTTTACTGAAGCGTAAACGGCTATCACCTGTTGAGGGTGCTGTCCACTTTGGTCACAAGAAGGCAATAAAATCACAGTTAAGATCAGTGGTTCTTTCATCACATTATACGCCTCGATATTTGATTTGATGATTGTACCCATACATTTGAAGTGATGAATTGGGTTTTGTTTTGGCAGGGGGGATGCAATGGTCATTGATGTTGGACCCCCAGCTGACTGGGTAAAAATCAATGTGCAAAAAACTGTAAGTTTTCTCATCTTTCTTATGGTACTTATATAAATTTCTCCCCAAGCTTCTCCTAGTTAAGAACTAATATGATTTAATTTTTCACTGCATGCAGAATGACTGCTTTGAGATATATGCTTTAGTTCCAGGGCTTCTGCGTGAGGAGGTAAGCTCTCTTTCTCTCTCACATACACTCACACTCACAAGTCCATCAATTTCTCAATTTCGATAACTATCACACAAAGACTAATTGAGCTTTTTAAGTGAAGTTCAAGTTTTTAGAGGTAAAGTTTGATTATGGAGGCTGCAGTGCAGCAAAATGAATGTCAGATGCAAATGATGACTGGTTCCAAATGCTTTGGCTTTTGCTTAGAAGTACACCAGCAAAGCAAGGAAACTTAATTTTTAAGTTCTGGTGCTCTCTTTCTTGCCATTTGGGGTTGCATCCAGTTAGGCTACTCTCTAATTTGAGCATGGCAATTGAGCCTGACAATGTCTCTTCATTTGAGCATGAAAATTACAGAACCTTCAATTAGGAAGCAATATTAGAAGTGTACCTAGAATGACATATTAGCCTGATCCAACTTGGAGGTCCAGCCCAAGGGGTGGTTAGCCTGTTCTGTAACTTTATGGCACTTGCCCGGTTGTCTGTGATATTGCCTTCAATTGAGTTTGCTTTTGTTTCTTCTCCTTATATATATATATATATATATGTGGATGATTGCCTTTCTAACTGAATCTATACATTCTATAAATCTTCATGTGCTAAGTCTATTCTGTCCTTTGCTGCCAGGTGCATGTTCAGTCTGATCCAGCAGGGCGTTTGATCATATCTGGCCAACCAGAGCATCTGGATAATCCTTGGGGCGTGACACCTTTTAAAAAGGTTTGTTAAGCATGAACAGGGCTTTGTTATTTGCATTTGTTTGCATGGGTTGCTTGACTTTTTCTGCATGTTCAGAGCACTCAGAGGATGTTGTAGACAGTTTTTTGGCTGTGTATTATTTATGCAAATATTTTCCAACATCAGAATTTCAATCTTTTACAGTTGAAGAATAAAATAGTAACTTTATGTTTTGTTGCATCCATGTCCTGGATTCTTCAATATGAAACTGCTATTCCTAGACTGATTCTAAAGCCTTGATGACCTAACATCTGCCTTAAGTTGTGGATGGGTGTTTCGCAGCGTCAGGTTTTAAAATCAGCAAGGACCACTTCCAAGTAAATAGTAATAAGACTAACAGAAGGTTTTACTTTCAGGTCGTGAGTTTACCTACCAGAATTGATCCGCATCAGACATCTGCTGTGGTCACCCTGCATGGCCAGTTGTTCGTGCGAGTACCATTTGAGATGTCAGATCTTTAGGATTCGCATTTTGGCAGTCACTTGAGTTGAGCACACAGGGAGGAGATTTCACGGTCATCTTGCTCCGAAGAGTTGAAATATGTAGGATCAAGTCAAAACTCTGATTTTGTAGTGTAATTTGCTAGTCACACTCACAGTTGATTATCTAATTGGATATATTTATTTACACACTTGTTTTGTTTTGTTTAATTCTGTAATTAAGTAGCATAAATCATCAGAATTGAATCATTAAGGAACTATTTACATATTTCAGTTTTTTCTTTCCCTTCATATAATGCCTTTTTGGTTTACTAAAAGGGAAAGAAGGGGGAATGTGGTGGATCATAGAATCCATGTATGATGGGTGTTGATTCTTTTATTTCTGTCGGCGGTCACTTGTAAGGCCAAGGAATTAATTTATGCGCCTTTTTACTGCTTGATTATTTTTCTGAATTGAATGTTTGATCATATGCTATATGATTAGGTGCATGCTTATATAACAATCTGGGCAGGGGGAGGCAAAAAAACGACGTGCTGGCTATGTTCTAGGTGCCTGTGATGCATTTGCGTGAATGCATTTGAATGGGGACAGGATTACTGGGAGGGATAAAAAAAAACAGGCCACTGAATTATCACGAAAATTTATGGGAGTGACATCAATATTTGACCTTCAGCTTACAGATTTTTCAGCATGTAACCATTCCTTCAAGGCTACCTTTTGCTGACCGTAAGTCTATTAGAAAGTTACAGAAAGAAAATACTGAAGTGCAAAATCTTGTTCCATCTCAAGCCTTGTTCTCTTGAACTGTCTTGGATCCTGAAAATCTTACAAGTCAGTAATCTAAGATTCATTCATGCATCTGTTCACTCAGCCGGCAGCAGTCAAGGGAACTGAAACCCTCCCCCAGCTCCATCAGCTGTTCCGGTTGTCTTTGGTGGGCTAATGGCAATCCATAGCAAAGAGATAGTAATGGCGATGAGACCGGACCAAACAAACACGATGGTTGGGGTCTTTCTCCTCCTTCCCATCAAGCCCTTGGCAAAAGGATATAAATGAGCCAGCACCCAGAAGCTAAAGAAAGCTCCGCCAACAAACTTACTCCACTGCGGAACTGTGCTATAAATCGTCCTTATGAAAGCAAAGGCCATGGCAATCATGTTTGTCATGGCAATCACAATGGGTGGAATCATCAAGGATGTCCACTTTACGAGATACAGGTCTGCATATATATCGTCAACGTCATCTCCTGCAGACTTGGAAGTCAATGTGAAAGATATCTCAATTCCTGCAATCACCTTGAGAAGGCCTTGCATGACAGCAGCAAAGTGGGCACTGGTTCCAGAGATAAGCCAGAACTGTTCGTTCCTCCACCACTCTTCCAACTCTATACCAGACCACTTCACCTCTAGAATGGCAAGAAGGACGAGGCAAATAGTTATAAGTAGGAGGTAGATTAAAAATGCGATGTCCAGGGTTTGGACAATGAAGAATCCGGAAAAAAGAGAGAGTGCAGGGAGAAAGCAATAGACGATCAAGAAAATCGAGGTGAATGGGTATATGCCAACATTAAGGTAAGCAAGGCGTTGGAGGATTTTGAGACGCCTAGTGGCCAAAAAGGCATTGTTTCTGGAAAAGAAAATCTCAACAGAGCCAGTGGCCCAACGAAGCACCTGGTGGAGACGGTCAGTAAGGTTAATAGGAGCTGAGCCACGAAAAGCATCACGCTTGGTTATGCAATAGACAGAGCGCCAGCCACGGTTGTGCATCCGATAGCCAGTCACAACATCTTCCGTGACTGAACCATAAATCCAACCCACTCGGTCCCCCCATTCAGTCTTGTCCTCGTACCTATACATAAAGCAGCATGTAATAACATGGATGGTGAATGTCTTGTGCTCTCTCTCTTTTTTATAAAAAAAAAAAGTCACAGATGATGTGATTTCTGGCTATAGTTGATCAATAATGAAATGGAAAGGTTGGCGTTACCAGCAAGAAATGACAGAAACGGCTTCAGCAACTGTAGCGGCATCAAGTGGTTCACGAGAGACCCTCAAAGCACCAGGAGGACGTCCATACTTGACAGCGGGATGATCAGCTAAAGGGCGGCCTTGGAACTCGGCAATAGGAATAGATTCAGACAGCATTGTAGAATTCCCAAACCGCTTGGGTAGCAGATTGAAATCAAGATCAGGATCGAAGTCGGTAGCTCTTAAGGGAAGTGTCTCTGCTTCTTTCTTTTCCTCGGTCTTACTTGTATTCGGTGGATCAAATCCATATAATGCAAATCTTCTAAACATGCAACCCGTTCCAACATAAACCGGGCCCTGTAACGCATGTGTGTAAGATTAATCCATCACTGTTAATGTGTGTGTTCTTGTAATTGACGTTGGCAATAATTATATCTACAAGTATTTATTTTTATTTTTATTTTTATTTTTTTAATTTTAAGTACCTGAACACCATCAAGGGCACGCATGTTTCCATCAAAAAACACAGTATTGCGATTAGCGTATCTATCAGAAGGATCAATGCCTTCAAATCTCTGGGGAAACTGTATATAGCAGATATTCTCGCCACCCCTGTCCATCATGAAGCACATTCCTTCCCTGATAGCTTTGCAGTTGTAGAAGTAGTGATCGCAATCCAAGTTGAGAATGAATGGACCATTGGATAGAATGGCAGATGCTCTTACAAGAGCATTCATGGCACCAGCTTTCTTGTTATGGTCATAGCCTGGCCTCTTTTCTCGTGAGACATACACAAACATTGGTAGTCGTATGTCCACATCTGTAAAGTCTATCATCTTATCATCCGCACCTCCCATCAGTGGGTCAGGGCTAGGAGGCTTCAACATCACCTGCACCCACATGATCATGAATTAATATAATCCTGATCAAATTATTTACAAGACAGCTTATGATCAAGAAAATAAAAAACGAATGAAGTTTTCCGGTACCTGAAGAATTCCAGCGTGGTCACCTTTGGAATGTTCGGCAGCTGGGAAGGCCCAAGTTCCAGGCCAATGGGTGCCATCAGCCATCCATGTAGCTTTCGGGACCTTTATTGGCTCCAAAGGATCACCTCCGGCGCTCTCCCTCATGTGCTTCAACATCTTCATTTCCTCTCTTGCATTGAAAGCATCTGATCTCCTCCTAATGGAGTCTGGAAGCCCATTGATCCTCACCTTGAATTCATCATACTCCCTTTTCATCTTCCTTCTATCCTTGACAAAATCAATCCTGCTCTTGTTCTTAGTTGGATCAATTTTTAGGCTGAAGTAGGTTTCAGGGTTCCTTGGCTCAATATTATGTTTTCGACAGAATGGAACCCACAAATCAGCAAAGCTTGCTGCCTCAGCCATTGCCTCAAAAGTGAGGAGCGCACCTCCATCATCAGAGATATAGCATGCCACCTTCTCTACAGGATAATCCACCGAGAGTATGGAAAGGATAGTGTTGGCAGTGACAAGTGGTGGCTCTTTATCAGGATCAGCAGTGGACACAAAGAGGTCAATACCAGGGAGATCAGATCTGCCTGTGGGATTGGAAGGCGACGGCATGTCAAACTTGTCACGGAGGACCTCAAGATCAGTGAACCGGTTGATAGGAGAAAGTTTGGGAATTATATCCAGGATCCATGAGAAAGCAAACCATACTTCACAAACCACTGACATGCCCCACAACCATCTTGCGTCCTCATTTGGATGCATTATTCTCCAATGCAAGAAGAAACCCAGCACAACCAGTCGAACCACAATCAGCAACCTGCAAATATGCGTGCATAAGAAATGTTATGCAGGCTTACCAATTTATCATTAATTTTTGTCTGGAGTCATGTATATGTAAGTCAGCACCGATATGTGCGAATATATATACATGAGAAAGGTTGCGGAAAATTCGAAAATTTGTGAGTTTTTTTTCTTGTTTCTAAGTCGACCAAGAACTCCATGTTCTGCTGGTGCCACCGTGACTGCGAGATTTATTTGGGCTTCAGAAAGCTGGATGGTACCCGCTTGCAGAAATTTAGTATGAGATCATAACTATGGAGTTGCAGTTCCGTTAGAAACCTGTAGTCATTCACAGCACAGCACTAATCTCTTTTCAATTACCCTCTCTTTTATTTTTATACCAGTTCATATCAATTTCCTCTAAATTAACTACACATTTTTAATTCTGGCAATATTAGTCTGTAATAAATGTTGCACTCTTAATTATAAAAGCAGATTCTAATAATAAATTATCCAAAACTAAGACAAATTAAGATATATATATATATATATATATATATATATATATATGTGTGTGTGTGTGTATGTATGTATGTATGTATGTGTATGTATGTATGTATCACCTGTAAGGGCTGATGATGGCATTGGAGATTGGCTGCTCACGACTGAGGGGCTTCCATGGCTTATCCATATTTTCTAACATGCCACCCGGAAACCCTTCATCGCCATCATCGCCATACATGTCATCTTGGGGCCAAAAGGCATTCCCATAGCCGTAAGTACCTTGTGTCTCAAACAACCACCTGTTGTGATCGAAATCTCCATTTTGGTTTCTCTTCGTCATTGTCATGTTATTGTGATCACCTCCTTTACTTGGAGGTGGCAATGGCAGTGCTCCACTGGAAAAATTTGGTATTTCATCCTCGTAATCACCCACCTTGTATGGCTCCTTGCACCCTGGACATAAACCAGTATCTTTTTGGGCGTCCATATAGCAATCCCTGCAAATCTTGAACCTGCACGCGAGCAGAAAATTAAAATAAATTAAATTATGTTCCTGTACGTAATTAAGAGAAGTCAGAGCTTGATATTATACCTGCATTCACAAGGTATGACATCATGTCCTCTCTCATCCTTCATGACCTTGCCATCGCAAGCATGCATTGCACACGAAGAGCCCTTGGCACCAGCCATCTGAGGATGAGACACCTCCGAATCTATCACCTTGTCCATGAGATGCGCACGCGTAACGCTATTGAACCCGCCTGTAAAAAGAGAATTGGAAACATATTGCTCTTCGGCCTTGACCGCCACGGACGTGTCCATTGGCTGATTGTCAGGTGTGGAGGGAATCTGCACCGTATAGTTCGTGTAATCTCCCGATAGTTCTCCAGAAATATCAAGGTCTTCTCTTGATAGACTAACATAGCGACCGCTTGAAGTTCGTCTAGCGAATTTGACAGTTTGGCCGGTGGAACCACGATTTCCCTGCTGGGAGCTGTTGTTGTTGGCCGTGTTCCCAGCTGGGCTACGTATGCCCTTCTTGGATGGTTGGGAAGACAGAGATGCCATTATCAATTAATTAATTAATTTTGTAGTTAGGCTGCTGCTCGATCGTTTAACAATGTCTCTTGACCAATGGCCTTTTGATTGACGATACAACGAACACACCATAACATTTGCACCTCATCATGATCACGAGCATATATGATGTGTATATATAGTTACCAATCGTACGAATTATGATTAATGGCGTTCGATTTCTTGCCTGTGTATGAGTAATCTGATCCAAGAAAAACTCACCAGAAAAGAAGGAAAAAGGGAAGAAAACCTTGGGCTGGATGGGATTGGAGTGAATAAAGAGCGATGGGGCTGCCTTGTTGAATTCGAAAAGACGACATACATATACCTGCAATCAGTGCTAATTAACGACAATGGACGTACCTGCGTAGCATAGGATAAAGGCAGAAAAAGAGAAGGAAAAACAGAGCTGGGATCAAGATTGAAGGAAGGTGGAAGGTCGAGGAAGAAGGCGGGAGGATTAATGGATGATGAAGGAGCTAGGGAGGCACTTCGGATTGATGCATGAGAAAATGATTGGGAGAAGAGGAGGAGATGGGATCTATCATCTATGGTGAGAGACCAAGTCTAATATTATTTACAGGCCTGCCTCTTTTCTTGCATGTTAACGTACGGGTTTTAAGGAGATTGTTTGTGGAGGGAGGGAGGGGTCTCCATTTCGCTTCAACATTCTGATTTTTGCTTCCATTCCGTACTAGTAGTCTATTTTAATTAATTACTTAGCGCTTGGCTTTCCTTGTAGTTTATTTAATGCAAAATAAATTTTTTATTATCTTTAATATCCGGATCAGATTGAATATATATTTATTCATTTCATATATCTTGAAATTAATAATTATATAAATTTTTAATGGCTATTATATTAGCAATCATAAGATTCGAATTTGAGATCACAGGTGAGCAAACCCACGTATAATTGATATAATTTTAGTTGAATAATTTTTTTTAATATAAAAAATTATTTAAATATTATTAATATTTTTTTATAAAAAAAATTAAATTACATGGAGATTGAAACTTGTAAAATTAGTAAAAATATAATTTAATTTAAAATAAATATTTAATATAATATTTTTTTAATAAAAAATTAAGATAAAAACATATTATTTCGTTTAAAAAAAGTCAGAATTATGATTTAATTTGTATGTGTTGACTCACTGATTTTGGACACACTTAACAGGATCTTCGATTAATCCGCTGTTCATTTAGCTTTTCAAAGGACTTCATCCTCTCCTGATCTGATACAATTCCCCTCTACAAAATCACCATTTGCAAGGTTGATCGCAACAACGACAACATTGTTTAAATTTCTTGCTAACAAAATGAAAAGGACACAAAATTTCCTGCACTCTTCTTCTTCTTCTTCTTCTTCTTGAAGAAATACTGATTTAGCACCAATATCCTTGTCTAATTCTTGAAATTAATACGGGAAGACAACAATTAATCAGATCTTTAAATTGGGATATTCATTATTGACACTAGTAGCTAGCTAGCGGTATATACTCATTTAAAATGTAGACCTGCTGCACTACTAAACATATGATCTCCTTCGCCATGACCGGCAAAAGGGTAGCTTCCCATACCGTTCTCTCCCAGATTATAAAAGGGTACACCTCCTCCACCTGCCACCACCAACTTGTCCTCCACCTGATCCAGCCACTCCCGACGATTGTGAGGTTCTGGCCGCTGCTGCTGCTGCACCTCTAGTGCTGGTACTGACTCCCGATCCAGCTCCTCCAGTGGTAACCGATCATACACTGCATTAATTGCAAAGGACGCAGCCAATCAAAACCGCAAGACTTTAAGCCATCAAGGGCCCCGCGACACGTCCACC
>Ga0307518_10000995_pt1 | contig 21125 bp, 9 predicted proteins | sample 25_EM_MG_FD_203889 | JGI IMG/M metagenome (GOLD analysis project Ga0307518, IMG submission 203889) | Populus trichocarpa ectomycorrhiza microbial communities from riparian zone in the Pacific Northwest, United States - 25_EM | ecosystem: Host-associated > Plants > Roots > Unclassified | place...
CTTGATTGTGTAGCATGCGAATTCTGTGCATAGCACACATTGTGTAATCCTTTGTTGACGAGATAAATAAAGGTTGAGAGTTCTTCTTGTATTCTTGGTATGCTTTGTGTTGTGCAATCTACTTGTGTATTCCGCTTGTCTTCTAACTTGGGAAAGTGGGGAAACCTCTCGGGTTGTGAGGGAAACACTTAGTTACTAGGCAAACACGAGTGGGATTGGCGAGGGAAGGCTGAGTCTAGTGAGGGACTAGGCTGCCGTACGGGTTTATTCGCGGAGCGAAAAATTACCCCGTGACATATACCATGTTGCCTTTGAGGAATTTATTTTAAATCACACGGTCTTAAGAAAGTTATTAGGGAATGATATAGTTTTAAAAAGTTTTAGGGAAATAGTATAATTTATAAATAATTGTTATTAGAAATCATGGTGGGTGAAAAACTGTTATTTAGAATAATGATTTAAATAAAAATTATGATTTAGAATCGTGGTTTTCATGTAATTGCTATTTTTAATAGTGGTTTTTTAACAACTGTGATTCAGAATAGCAGTTTCATAACAAAATCGTGATTCTAAATCGTGTTTACGATGCATTTATAAACACACCTTTTTTTCTCCATGGCCGTCACTCCTGAAAGAAAAGGACCCTAAAAACAAAAAAAAAACTCAAGAGAAAACACCGTTCAATCGCCTAAAACACCATCCAATCCTCCACCAAAACACTAGAATCATCTTCCCCTTGTCTCCACGAGTATTTCTACCATTTTGTTTTGTTGCAAACTGTCAGCCCAAGCTTATATGTCTAGCCTCTTTGTTGCCATAACCGGTGGAATTGCCACCTACACATCACAAAATCAAGGTAAAACATTAGCATTATCTGTTAGTTTGTTGGGTTTAATTATTGAATTGATATATTTTATTTTTTGATTTAATTAAGTATTTGTGTTGTGTTCGATAATTAGGTATTTGTGTTGTGTTTGATAATTAGATAATTTTAGGTTTTGGATGTTGCAATTATGTGTTTTTAATATAATTGATGGGATTTATGGAATCAATTATGCTTAAATTAGAGTTTAAATTGATTATTGGGTTAGTTTTCATATTTAATTATATTTTTTGAATTGATATAAATTTGATTTTAATTGATGCAATTAAACTAGAGTTTGCGTTAAGTTTTGGTAAAAATTATTGTAATTGTAGATTTTATTCAATTGAGATCTTTTTCTTTTTATTTAATATTCAATTCTCATAATTTATTTTTTAATTGTAAAAGTTATTCAATTGATTAGTTGTAAAAATTATATGTTGTAAAAATTATCCTAATTGAATTTTTGAAATTAATTATTGTTTTATTGCTATTATTATGGTCTACGTAATAACAATTTGTGTTTGTATTGAATTGTGAGACAATTTGTTTTTGATGAATTGAGTATTTTTATTTTACATAATATATCTTCAAACTTTTTTATGTTGTGTTATGATGGTACTACTGTTCCTGATACAAATGTTGTAATATTGCAAGTATTTGTTACTTTTTATACGTTAATTGTCATGTTGATTTTAAAGTTGTCTGACATATTATGCATTTCCATACTTAGTTTATATAAACATGATTTAATATCGTTAATTAACAAATAAACATGTGAACAAGTTGTTTAAAATTTCAAATCATCCATTAACAACTTAAAAAATGCACATAAATAAAAACAATGTTTAAAAAACACATGCATTAATTTAGGATTCTAATTAACAAATAAAAATGATGTTAAAATAGCTTATGTTTCAATTATAGGTTTGACGTTTGGAAATTTATGGTTTTGTTTGGCCATTGGTTGTGGTGGTTTAGACTTTGTGGTTTTGTTTGGACTTTGATTGTGGTAATTTAGACTTTGTTTTATGTAAAATTTCGGGTTGGGGTGGGTTGTGCTGCTTGACACAACCGTTATTGATAATAGCAGCTCGTTAGCAGTTGTAAACACCCGCTATTGTCATTAACTATTGTTTAATATAACCGCTATTACCATTAGTGGTTGTTAATAAAATCGTGTTTTTCCAATTGTGGTTGAGTAAAAAATAAGATATTTCCCAAATACTTTTCTATCTTGTGCTATTTCATAATATTTTATTAAACCGTGCTAGTTTGATAAAAGACCCGCCTTTGAGACCCCTCATCAAACATTTAAGGTAGGAATAATGCTAAAAATTATTGGCAAGATTCAGAACACTGATCATTCTTTGCATGGAAGGGTGCCGAGTAAATTGCTCATTATATGGATGTCCTCATTGGGATCAAATATTAATATTTTTTAGCACCATTGCATGTAGTGGGTGGGCAAAACCCACCACCTTTAACATATCAATGATAGAATCGAGACATAATGTTTAGAGGGACCAGTTGGCCCTAACCGCTATCCATAGTCTATAATTTGTAAAACCAATGACCGATGGACAAGTAATCATGTTCTAAAAAACCCAAATAGCTTATGAGCAAAGTATATATGTTGGATAATCAATTAATCTTTTGATTTTAGAATTCTAATCCTTGTTTTTTTTTTTTTTTGCCATGGTGGCCAGTAGTTGGTACATGGTACCTAGTAGGCCAAAGTAGCTAGTGGCTGATACCTGTAAAAAATCTCTTTTGATAGATTTAGAGACTCTTAGATACTTAAGTACGTATCATTTTAGAGAAAGAAGACAATGATATTATAGAGAGATATACTTTAAAAATAACTATGCAGTAGAGAATGAAGATTGTGAACATAGAGTTTGAAGGATTCATGATGTATTTATAACTCATGATGTTGGGTTCCTTAATGTCATACATGCAGTGAAAACAATAAAACAAAATTATTCGAGAGTCTCTAGGATCCTATTAGACAAATATAGAGTTATTTATGGATTTATTACTTGAAGATCTGATCTTCTTTGGTTTTGAATAAATCTTTAAGGGTTGAGTTGTCGCAAATTACAAGCCATCCAATTATCCAGCCTCCAACGGTAATTAACACGAACCACCAGTGAGAAATCTTCTAGATTCCTATTTAGAAGAGAGGGATTGCTATACTTAGAATGTTAGCTCTTTATTATGTGACTTACATAATTTTTCTAGCAGACAACAACTAAAACATAAAAAACATAACTTACTATTTATAGGGAAATCTGAAAAACTCTATAAATTAGCAAAATATCAATTTGTCCCTTGAATAACATTCATATATTAATTTAGGATAATTTTAGAAATTAGCTCATTCAAGTCCTTGATTTTTCTAAATCTAGAAATATGATGCCTATATTAGTTATATTCTAGTCTTTAACTTCTAAAATATATTTTAATCACGTCATACTTAATTAAATCATTCCAATTTAAGTTCTGACTAATGGTTCTTAATACGTGTGACTCATTAGGTTTCTAATATGTTAGCCTAAATATAAATTCTAATTTTAATTAAATAAAATTAATAAAATTAATTTATGATCAATTCAGCAATTAATTAATTTATATTTGAATATCAAATGCATCGTCCAACAACGTGTTATGATCCCCCAAATATTAGAAAATTCATTAGTGGTTTGACTTAACATTTTAGTGACCAGTTTCTCAATGTAATTAATATCTTTTCATCAATACTGTTTCAATTTAACATTAAAGCATGTAATATGTCTGCTATGTTAAATCATGTGTGTTCTCTATATAATAGTCATTGATCATTTGAATAAAATCTGAAACTCTTCATATTTCATTCCACCTTGGCCAAGGATTTCTCAGTAAATACTATTTGAATTTAGATGGAACATTTTTTCTAATTCATCTAGGGTGATGAATCCTCTTTTGATCACTCAACTACCCTCATATAGTTCATATTATAACCAATGTCTACCCCTTCATTACTTCGGTTAAAATAACATGTAACAAGATCAAAGTATATTATTCTCTATATAAGATAACATAGTGATATCAAATCTAAGGATCACTTATACAACCGTCACATGAGCCTTTTTATAAACATACAACCGTCATATGAGCCTTTTTATAGACATAAATGATTTCTCCATATGAAATTCTCATGCAGGTCAATTAAGTATACATGTTTTATAACAAGCACCTACATATCAGTTCTAGGTATTATTTATACCTCAACTTATGAGAACAACTGCTTCTTTTCATATATGAAAGAACATAATATGTATCAGTCTTTACAACTCTAATAAATATGCAGTATTTAAGAGAGCTTCGACCATTAACATTTTAAGAACAATACTTTGATGTAATAGGAACCCTATAATTATAACAACTTTATAATTTTCATTGCAAAGAGTTTTTGTCATGTGAACTTTATCTTTACTCTAAATTCATTAATCTAATATTATATGAATTAGGGTTAATTTCTCAGAACTATTAAAACACATGTAAAGCCTAAATTTTGGCACCTTTGATGAATAATACTTTTAAACTTTTCAATTTAACGTGTGAGAGAGATTCTTATATTATTTGGTTCTTGAACGAAATGAATTTGACTTATCAAAGATTAACTAGTTTCGTGACATCATTCGACTTCATTCCAATAGTGCTCAACCTAGGGACAAGTTTCCATCATGTCACACTCGTATTAGACCTCTTTTGACTTTCCGAGATCAGATCTTCATTTTAATTGTGGGTTGCATGACCACGTGATCACGAGGTTCACATCAGTTGATATTAGAGTAAGGCTCCGAGAACATGTCATATCCTTCTGAAATTTTTGTTTTCCTAATGTTTGTTAAGTTTTTTCAGTGTTTACATTAATCTTCTTCTTCTTCTTTGTTTCTGCGACATACTAGTGAAAAAATATAATAAAGTTTTATTTTTTCACTATCTCTAAACATATTAGTAGCATAAAAGTAAAAAAAAAAGAGAAAAGAAAAGAAAAGATGTTTTTCAAAGCATGTTGCCATTCTGCCGCAAAAACACAACTCATAGAGAACCCTAAGCAAATCACCTCATAAATAATTTATATTTCATTTTCTTCTTGGGGGTGAAATCGGTCTATATATTAAATTTGGTCTTATTTAGATATTTTTTTCTTGAGATTTCAATTCGGGGTTTAATTTTGCTGCAAACTGATTATACACGGGTTTTGATACCTAGGCATAAGATAAATGACCTATAAACTATGATCTATAGTTTATTGGGTATCAGGATACTACATATTGAATTTCAAGTCATTCCAATTTCATTAGGTTCGAGTTTCAATTCTGGTGCTTTAAAATTGTGTAACAAGCATATTTGCGTCAAATTCCAATACATATTTGTTTTGACTAAATCAATTTTTTTTCTATTATATTTGTGTTATTTAGAAGTCAAATAAGTGTCTTTATTGATTTTCTCTTCTGTTTTATTTTCTTGTCTTCATTTCATTCACAATTCATATAAATTCATATAAATTTGTGCGAAATTATAATCATAATTTTGTTTTGCTTCTTTTCTTTATATTTATTACATGATGCTTTTAGTCCTCGTAGACAAGGCACATAAGCCAGTTTATTAAAATATAGAAAATTCATCACTATGCATGAATGATAGATTATTTTCATAACAAAGTAGAGAACATTACGTCTTTAACATGAAAAAGTTCTTCTTACTTCAAGAAATTATCAATACACAACTATGTCAAGCAATTTTTTTTTTAATGAATTGCTTCAAAAAGTTTCTCTATCTAAAAACTACTGCTTTGTTTATGTATTTTATATTTTATAATTATAAAAACACATTTTTTTTATTAATAGAATGTCTTATTTAATAAAGACTTATCATGACTTGAAAAGTAAATTCAAATAAAAAAGCGAAGAAATATATATATATATATATATATATATATATATATATATATATGTTTTGATAATTTTATTCTATTTTATGTGAAAAATAAATGAATAAATAAAAAAATAAAAATAGGCATTTCATTCTCAATGAATATTCATGGGAAATATTTTTTTAAAAAAGTGATGCATATTAATTTCATATATAATCATTTATTAGGTAATTGTGAAAATTATCATTTAAAACCTCAAACATTATCATTAAACTATCTAATATTATTTGAAAAGGGTTTGTGAGATTGAATATCTATTTTATTATTTTTTATTATAAATTTTTATTAAATTAATTATTCTTTTACTTTTTCATACAATCACGTAAAAATTATAAAGGCATGTTTTTTTTTTGTTTTTTAATTGAAACTTGGTTTTCATATTATAATAATTGTTTAGAAAATTAGGCTTTTAATAAAAAAATACATATTTTCTTCAAAACTAAAAGGAATACATTAATAAAGAATGAGATTTTGATTAAAAAATATATTTTTCCTCCTTAATGTAAATCAGTAAAATTATTATGAATATTTATTTTAATTGCATTAAGTGTTAATTCATCATGCTGCTGGTAAAAAAAAACATTTTGACTAGAAGTACACTTTCTCCCGTAAATTTGAGTTAAAAATACGAGTGAACAATGAACTTAATTTAACATAAATTACTAGCTTACAAACACATGTTTTAAATTTCAGTTTTCATTATGGGTTGAACTGTTTTTTTTTTAATATATAAAAATAATATTTAGATACTATATTTTAAAATTAAAAAAATAATAATTTATAAATCAAGTATAAGACAACAACAATAACAAATGTATTGAATTTATAAAAAAAAAGTTATAACGATGACCAACATAAAAATAATGCTTGATAAAAAAAAAATAACAAATCTCAATCTAAGATAACTCAATAGTAAAGGAAAAAAAAAGACAAAAAATGACAACGTCAACCGAGTTTGCATGATAACCTTGCGACTCTGGTTGTGAGGCTGTGATAATCTTATATAAAACAAATAAAAAAAAAAAATACTCCCAACATTCTATAGTTTGCTCTTTTTTTTTTTCACTTTATAACTAAGTTTTCAAATATTATACTTTACACCTTGAAATTTAAAGGCAAGTAAAATTTTACATTTTTAGGAGTTGTACCGAGAAAAAATTCAACTAAAAACAATGTATTTATTTATTACATTTAAAATAATTACTAAAAAGCCAATTCTTCTCAAAACACAGTCCTGTATAAAATAAATAAATAAAACCCTAGCCCCCTGTATTTTCCATCTTCTTCCCCTCACCCTTCCGCACAGCCACTAGCCCCTGGCCCAGCTCTTCTCACGGCTACAACCATGATTTATTAACAAATAATTCAAAATATATAGGGTGGTCATATGAAACAAAAAGATTAGATTGTTTCTCATTGGGCTGACCTTTTCAACAAAACAAAACCAAGTTGCCATGATCGTTTTCTTTCTTCTCTCTTTTTTGATCGGGACCAAAGTTGTGGGGTTTCAACCCCTTAAAACCAGAGCAAACTAAAGTCAAGATTTACTAATTACATATCAATGCCCTTGTTGTATCAAAATATTATGCGGAAGCATGGTAACTTTACCACATTATTTTCTTTCATAACCAATTTGATTGTGTTCTCGCGACATTGTTTTCGATGAAAATAAAAGCGGTGACTTTTGGTGAAATTTTCGGTGGAGACTACTTGTGGCTATGGAGATCGAAGGTTTTGATGGGTGGTTGCTGAGTCTACTGATATGAGAGAACGATTATTGTTACAGGTTGTGGGTTTGAAGAAAATAAAGTTGGTTGACTGAGTATAGAAGTAATTTTGAGGTGGGAGACTGTGATTTTTTATAGAGAAAGGTGAGAGAGAAGAGAAGGTTAAAGGGTGGATGAAAAATATTCAATCTTAGAATAAAACCACTATAAAAAAGAAAAGATTCGAGCAAATATAAGCTAACCCACCAAGAATGCTCTCACGCTACATTGCAGGCCAAACCAAAATTCTCCAAATATAAAAAAAATAAATGTTGATTCCACATTAGCATTTTTAAAGAACCAAGAAAAATCTGAGACTTTGATCATTGACTTGACTTGTTTCAATAACCATAATTAATTTAATAATATAATTAAAAATAAGACAACAACAATAAATAAATTATACTAAAAAAAAATCAACTAAAAAATAAACACTTGCCAATATTATATAAATATATCATTTCAATATTCTTGGAAGGTCTCCATGATTTTATTGGATAACAAAGTAAGAATTAAATTAGAATGTGATAACACCATAAATATAAAAGTGAAAAAAAATTCAAAGCTCAATTGATGCTCATGATCACGTAGTCATGCAACCACAATCAAGATTGAGATCTGACATCGGAAAGCCAAAATAGATCTGATAGGAGTGTGACATAATAGAAACCTGCCCCAAGGCACCAACACTATTGAAATAAAGTAGAATGATGCCTCGAAGCCAGTTAATCTTCAATAAGTCAGATTCAGTTCGTTCAAGAACTGAAAAATACAAGAATTACTTTCACACGTTAAAACTGAAAAATCCAAAAATAATATTTCTCAATGGCTGCTGGAATTTTGGTTATATGAGTTTAAATAGTTCTTGAAAAATTAACCCTAATGTATCTATCCTAGTGGGCTGAATTGACCCACATACAAAACTGACCCAAAAACCTTAAACTGAAAAGCCCATAACCTGATCCAAACAAGTCTTGGATCTTAGCTGAAAAACAAAGTACTAATTAAGCCCAAACATGAAAGAAAATAATAAAAATAACTAATATGTCATTAAATACCACCATTTCTTCTTTCCTTGTGTAGCTAAGATGAATAAGGAATCCTTAAAAGAAAAGGATTCTGAACATTAATAAATCCTTACCACACTTGGAGATTATAATGCAACTCATTAAAGATCCTCGTGGAACTAGGAAATTTCCAAAACAAGCTCCTACATCCTTGTAGGAAAAGGATCCTTGCCAAATAAAAAGTCCATAAGTCAAAAGAAAGTAATAACAAAATTCGTACAACCTGTTCTGACCTATATCGCAAGTCCTTTCCGAACTATAATTCACCTAAAACCTTACCATAACATAGACCAATACCTCTAGAATCTTCTGGTAAAGTTTTAACTCGATCCAACGGTTGGATTTAAAGTTATGCTTAATAGTGTAAAACTGGATGGTAAAAACTTTTATGCCAAAATCCGAATCTGACCTTGCTTCACAAGGCTGAACCGTATCATTCCCTCCCTCTTCAAGATGATTTACCCTCGAATCTTGAATAGTATTTCTAGTGACTTCATTAGTCTCTTGTTTAAGCCTTCAGAATTCCTTTATTGCTAACACTTTTCTCCAACAACACTGTATGGAAGTAGTAACTGACAAGAATTTCAGATAAGCACGCCGTACTAACCACTTCCGTACATACTTTTGAATGATAACAACAATGACTCTCCTTCTTCTTTCATTTTTTTTTGGCATTGTACCTCCTTTTCCCATGAAGCTTGAAGATCATAGAATAATTTTCTACACTTATCAACTTCTTGTTTTAAAACCCTCAAACTATGGCTTAGTTTTTCGCATCATTGAGCTAGAATCCTCCTTTGTTCCCTCTCCTTTGCTGAATACATGACACAAATAGAAAAAATAGAAGAAGACGTAAACACAACAAGAATAGAGATTACGACAGGAAGAATAGTGATTTAGACTCGAAATTACAAATCTGACTTTTGTTTGGACAGAACTGCTTGAAAATAAACAAATGTGAAAGTGATGAAATTGACTCAAACAATAGCCAAATATCCCAAATATGATGATAATATACTAGCAGTAACAAAATCAACAGAAACAAAACAAGTTTTGAAAGATAACGCAAAACAGACCTGTTACGGCAAGACAAAACCCGATTCTGGAACCTAAAGAAAACGCTATCCAAATGACCTCAAATTTAATACATAGTATTCAGATACCATGAAAACAAAAAATCTCATTTTATAGGTCATTCTATTATGTCTAGGTACCCAAACCCCTTGTATGATCAGTTTGCGGCAGAATTGAACCTCCAATTAAAACCTAAATAAACCAATATCCAAAGAAGCCCAAATTTAATACATGGTGCGATCTCACCCCTAATACATAGAATATGAAGTTTCAATTGATTCTAAGGTGGTTTGTTTATGGTTCATTAAGAGTAGTGTTTTTGCAACAGAATTGAACCTCAAATTAAAACCTCAAGTAAACGATATCAAAATAAGCTCAAATTTTATATATGTTGCGATATCACCCCCAGTAGATGGAATATGAAGTGGCAATTGATTTTGAGATGATTTTCTTAAAATGCACTAACAGTGGTGTTTCTGCGGTAGAATTGAATCATCCTTCAAATTTAATCTAATCTCTCTCTCTCTCTCTCTCTCTCTCTTATATATGCTATTGATATGATTAGACATAGTAATAAGAAGAAATATAACCTCTTTTTTTTTCTCTTAGATGACACGGACACAAAGAACAAGAAGATGAACAACGCAATCACTGAAAAACTTTAAGGAACACAAAAAAAAATGAAAATAATATAAGAATATGACCTTGTTTCAGAGTCTAGCACTAATACCAACTGATGCAAACCTCATGATCATGTGGTCATGCAACTCACAATCAAGATTGAGATCTGATCCTAGAAAGCCAAAATAATTCTAATAGGAGTGTGACATAATGAAAATCTGCTCCAAGGCACCAATACTATTGGAATGAAGTAGAATGATGTCATAAAGCCAGTTAATCTTTGATAAGTCAGATTCAGTTCGTTCAAGAACTGAAGAATGCAAGAATCACTTTTACACTTTAAAACTAAAAAAATTCAGAAATAATATTCAGCAACGGTTGCCAAAATTTTGGTCATATGAGTTTACATAGTTCTTGAAAAATTAATGAACTAACCCACATACAAAACTGACCCAAAAACCTTAAACTGAAAAGCCACAGCCTGATCCAAACAAGCCTTGGATCCTAACTGAAAAATAAAGTATTAATTAAGCCCAAACATGAAAGAAAATAATAAAAATAACTAATCTATCATTAAATACCACCAACCCTTCTTTCCTTGTGTAGTTAGGATGAATAAGGAACCTTATAAGAAAATAATTTTGAAATATTAATGAATTCTTGTCACACTTGGAGATTATATTGCAGCTCATTAAAGATCCTTGTGGAACTAGAAAATTTCCAAAACAAGCTCCCACATCCTTGTAGGAAAAGGATCCTTGCCAAATAAAAAGTCCACAAGTCAAAAGGAAGTAATAACAAAATTCATACAGCCTATTCTGACCTATATCGCAAGTCCTTCCTGAACTCCAATTCACCTAAAATCTTACCCCAACATAGACCAATACATCTGGAATCTTCTGGTAAAGTTTCAGCTCGATCCAACGGTTGGATATGAAGTTATGCTCAATAGTGTAAAACTGGACGATAAAAACTTTTACGCCAAAATCCGAATCTGAGCTTGCTTCACAAGGCTGAACCGTATCATCAATTCCCAACAAATCAAATGTTAAATGATGAAATTTAAAAAATAAAAAATAAAAAGAAGAATAAAAAAATCCAACTTAAGTTCATCTGAGTTAGCCTGCAAAATCCGCGAATTGGTCATGAGATTGGAATAACATCATAGAAAGAAAATTAAATAAGACTAAAAAACTCAAATCTTATATAACTCAATGCTAAAGAGCGAAATTGAAAAAAATACAACGAAAAAAACCCGAGTCAACTCGGGTTAACTTACTAAGCTCGCGACCCGAGATATGAGATCGAGATAAATCCATAGAAAAAAAAGTGAAAAAAAACACATGAAGCCCAATCCCCAACCAACCCACTATTAAAAGATAAAATAAAAAAAAATAATTAAAAAGAATCTAAAAAAACTACAGTCAACTTGGGCTAATCTTTGAAATCTGTGACCCAAGTTATGAGGATGAGAGTAATCCCATAGAAGATAGATATATAAAAAAAACATGAAGCCAAATTCCAAATTAACCAAATGTCGAGGGGTGACATTTAAAAAAATTCAATAAAAAAGAATAAAAAACAAAATAAATAGTAATAAAAAAAATAAGGACCAAGTTTGATACAAAAATAAAATGAAACTAAATGATGAGGGATGAAATTGAAAAAAAAAATTAAAAAAAGTATAAAAAATATCAATTAAAAGAATAAGGATCTAATTTGCTATAAATATTAAATGAAACAAAATACTAAGAGGTGAAATTAAAAAATAATAATAAAACAATTCAAAACAAAATAAATAGTAATAAAAAAAAATGAGGACCATATTCGATACAAAAACAAAATGATAGAACACCTTTTAATTTTGGCAGGCCAACACAAATCTCGAGGAGATGAGAGGAGAGAGAAAAAATAGATGATAAGGAAGAAAACAAAAAAAGGCCTCCTTACACCTCCAACATGGACATTTGTTGCCTCATTAGGGAGATCTAAACACAAGGCATCCAACAAAACCATCGACAATCGTGTTTTTGCCACTTGAATCCACCTTACGCGCTATTAGAGCGTAGGGGAAAACTTCTACATGCTACCGTGGATGCACATGTCAACCAAGTCACCCTACTATTTACCCTAGTCCACCATATTTGTTTCGATTTCAATTTTGATCCCTTAACTCTTGATTGTTTTATATAAACATAATTTTATTTTTCTAAACCGGACATCAACCAAGGACTGGAATTTTCCTTCAACATTGAGAGAACCCATATATAGACATCCAAACCAAACTACTAAGTTAAATCCCAAATAAAATCAATGTGAAAGGACTAAATTAGAAGAAAAAAAAAGTTCAGTTACATAAAAAAAGCAAATTTTCCTTGACCAAGCAAATCAATCACTAATGTTAATAAAAAAAAGGACTCGTTATTTGTTTAAGCTTCGAATTCGGTCCCCAAAGCTCTAATTCTCAAAATTCAATAATTTGTTTTTGCCAAATTGAGCATCAAATGAGCGAAATAACATTCTCCTCACATTGAGAGGTCCCTGTAGAAAGGCATAAAAACAAATCACCATAACTAATCCCAAATCAACATTATATTAAAAGATAAAATTAAAAATAATAATTAAGGGATCAAAATAAAAAAATATTTTGAGATCAAAGAAAAAGAAATTTCACTGGAAATCAACAGTAGAATCTCTCACAAGGCACACTGAAACACTAATACCCTTTATTTTTTTTTTACTATTAGTTAAATAAAAAAGATTTATTATACTTTTGTTCTCTTGTATAAACGGTTTTATACAAGAATAGGTAAATTCATTTATTATATTACATAAAAAGCCACCTATTATTGTTAGTATTATTATTAAGAACCTTTGTATAGCTTGATGGCCCCTACACCAAAACGTTGATTACCACGTTAGTAGATGAGTTGATGAAAAACGGGACCTCCATTTTTCTTTCAATATTATGAGAAGGTTTTAGTTAAAAACAATGCTTCTGGTGGGAAAAAAAATATATGAATAAGGAAACTGAGTTTTGATTGAAGAGAAACATTTTTTTTTTTTTTGCCATTTCAAATCTTTAGATTGTTTTGAATTTTTTGAATTGTTTTTATTTTTTATTTAATAAATATACTTCAAATAAAAAATATATGTTTTTGTGAAAAAAAAACACATGAATACAAAAAATGTCAACATCTTGCACTGAATAAACGTACAATTTAGTTGAAAAGAAGTTCAGTCTGCATTAACACACGAGGACTCCACGTTGACTAGTACATCTCATAATGAAAGTAACATGCATTGCAGTTCGTCGCTGTTGAAGTTATTTAGGTGAATTTATGTTCGTTATCAGTCCAAACGCAGCCTGCAAAATTGTTATTTTTTTTATTAATTTTTATAATCAAGACAAACTTCCATGCATGAAGACAAGACATGTTCCAGTTTGTGGTAGTCTGTCCTAAGAATTTGAATTCCATAAATCTCGTATATCTTGATTCCAGTAGCATGGATATGATTCTTTCAATTTCAAATTATATATTATCCTTTGATTTATATATATATATATATATAGTAATGGATCAACATAAAGTTTAATTTTTAGCCTCAGCCCTATATAAAAATCAAAGACATAAGATAATAATCCAATGATTGGAAGGTGAGACATGTTTATATCTAATATTTTTAAACTTGGCAAAATGTTAAGCTTAGATAACATGACTCTAACTTGTTTTCAGGCTCGATATTTTTAAATTTAGCTATGCGATAAGCCCAGATACAGGATCTGAAGAGCTGTTAGACCTAATATCTTTAGGTTTAGCTATACATTAAGCCCAAGTACATATAAATCAGGCGAGCTGCCGACTTAATATCTTTAGGTTCAGCTATACGCTAAGCCTAGACTTATATAAGTATGTCGAGATGTTAAACCCAACATTCTTGGGTTCAAGTACACGCTAAGTCCAAGTATATATGGGTCTAACAAGTTTCTAAACTCAACAACCTTGGGTTTAACAACACACTGAGCCCATGTAGACATAGGATCTGGCGAGTTTCTAAACTCTACATCCTTGGGTTCACAATGTGCTGAGCCTAAGTACATATAGGTTTGGCGAGCTTCTAGACCTAATGTTCTTGGGTTCAGCTATGCGCTGAACCTAAATAGACATGGGTCTGACAAGTTGTCAGACTCAATATTTTTGGGTTCAACTACGCGTTGAGCCCAAGTAAATATGAATATAGTGAGTTTCCAGACCCAACATTCTTGGGACCAGTTATGCATTGAGCTCAAGTTTATATAGGTCTAGCGAGTTTTTAGATCTGACATCCCCAAGTTCAGCTATGTGCTGAGTCTAAGCAGACATGAGTTCGACAAGCTACCAGACCCATAGCCCGTGGACTTAGTATCGTGCCAAGTAATGGATATGGGCTTGACGACCATTATAAGCCTTATAAGAGAGCATTGTCAAAGTCTTGACATTGACCATAGGTTCTTTACAGTTTCACATCCCAAAACCAATGGTCAAGCTGAACTGACTAACAGAGTCTTGCTTAATGGACTCAAGAAAAAAAAAAGAAGTAAAGGAAGCTAAGTTAGAATGGGTAAAACTGCTAAATAAAACCTTATGGGCTTACAGAACAACTAAAAAAACATCTACTAGAGAAAGCCCATTTCTCCTCACCAATGAAAGTGAGGCCATGATCTTAGCTGATATTGGGTGTCCAAAATACATGGTAGTTTATTATACCTCAAAAGGCAATGAACAAGGCCTTAGAGCCAATCTAGATTTGCTAAAGAAATCTTGATTGACCACAACAATTAAGAATGAAGTTTATCAGCATAGAACTACCCAATACTATAATGCTAGAGTTAAGAATAGAAGATTCAAGTTTGGAGATTTAGTGTTGAGAAAGTTGGAGGCTACTGACAATAGAAAAAGTAGAGGCAAGCGAGTCCTAAAGTGGTATGTCCTTTCAAAACCACAAGAGTGGTAAAGACAAACGCTTATCATCTACAAGATAAGGAAGGGAATAGTCTTCCTCACGCGTGATACTCTAATCACTTGAAAATGTATCATAGTCAATGAGAAAAAGAGTGTAAGTTTATAATATATGAATGACTAATTCAAAATGACAATATGTTTTTATTTTCTCGAAGTGATGCTTAAAGGCTTATCATTAACTCTCAAAGGGATTGACTTGGTCTATCTAGGGCAATACCCCTATAAACCTCTAAGTGATGAGTCTGAGGCCTCCATAGGGCAATAGTCCAATATATCTTTAAGGGATAAGTCTGAGGTCTCCATAGATATTAAGCCCCACAATACTTTAATGGATTAACTTGGTCTTTCTAGGGCAAAATCCTAACAAATCTCAAAGGGATGGGTCTGAGGCCTTTCTAAGAAAATATTGTAAACCCTCAGCCTAAAACTGGTAAATCAGTGCTACAAATGATAACTTTTCAATTGAAAAATGATAATCAATAAGGAAAATTGTTGTATATGGGGATAAAAACTTATATAAATTTAACTTAAATTTCAGATGAAATAAAACAATTCAAGCGAATAATGCTTTATGAGGAGGAGAATAATGAATTCCCCTCAATTAGTTTTTGTTAATTGTAATATCATTCTCTTTACATTTTTTATTATTACAAAAAATGATGACGTGAAATGGTTAATTTGCTAATTGTATTTTTGTAGATACTTTTATTCGGACAGTTAAATACGACAAGACCTATATGTTTAGGATCATCAAAATTGTCTAGCAAACAGAACGTTCATGGGCTATAAGGACAAGAGTTTCTTCGCTTCAATGACCAATCATTTGTTCGCCCTTCCATCTCAATATTAGAAAGTTACTAGTGTATTAGGTCGCGCTCTACTGCGGGTTAAATTAATTTTTTTTTAAAAATGCAAAAAACAATTAAGAGCATGAAATTTTTTTTAATACTGTTATTAAACCTCACAAAGTGGGTTAATTTTGAAACTCCCGACTTAACTCTTTGTCTAACTCAAGTTTTTAATTAAACCGTGTGAGAGCTAACTCGACTTAAATCGATCGATTTCATAGCTCCAAATGCAACTTTGAAGATCGATAAAAACATGACTTAGCTTTTAGAAATACTTCAAGATGATAATTTTTTTAAAAAATATTGAGATAATGACAAATTAGATGAACCTCGCCTCTCCACGACCTGGGTCATGGACTCTATTAGGTTTAATAATGTTTTTTTATTTAATTATATGATAAAAATAGATGCTAATAAAATTGAGCACCAACCTAAAAATAAACACTTATTTGAGACAATTATCCCTAGAAAGCAAAAAAAAAAAAAAAAAAAAAATTCAATAATGCAATCCATTTCTCAACCAATTCAATATTAAATGATGAAATAAAAAAAATTAAAAACAATTAAAAGACCAAAAACAGAAAAACCATATCATATCGATAGGTAAACTCGTTAAACCTGTGAATCGGGTAAGCCATGCCAGTACGCCAAACATGTGAACTGGGTTATGGACTCCATTGGGATTATAATTTGTTTTTTTTTACTCTAGTTTTTTATTTAACTATAAGATAATAAAAATAGATGATTGTGAAATTAAAAACCAACTCAATATTGAGATGTTTATTTAGATCACGATAACCTCATAAAAGACGAAACGAAACTAATTATGAAACTGAATTCCCAATTAACCCAATATCTAAGGATGAAAAAAATTATAATTTAAAAAAGTTAAACTTGCCAGACTCGCGAACCAAATTAATCAGCCAAACTTGTAAATAGTTCCATGAACTTTATAAAGTTTAATAACATAAATTTTTTTAAACTATTTTTTTAACTATATGAGAAAAAATAAATGATAAAAAAGTCAAGTTCAATTTTTTTTAAAAAAACACTCTACCAAACTCGTAAACCAGGGCAACCTGAGTTACTCTGGCAAACCATGCTAACCTTATAAAAAGATAAAATAAAGGGAAATAAATTATGAAGCCAAATTCTCAACCATTCCAATATTAAAAGATGAAATCGATAAAAATAAATTTGAAAAAAAAATCATCACAAAAATTTAAAAACATAAGAAAGGAAAACACTATAGATTACTATTGTCATTCACAGTGCAAAATGTGTCGGTGAATAATGGTTTCTTCACACCCTTTAATTTTTGTTACATTATAAAGTTTAATAACATGAATTTTCTCTAAAACTATTTTTTTAACTATATAAGAAAAAAATAGACTATAAAAAAAGTCAAGTTCAATTAAAAAAAAAAAACAACCCACCAAACTTGTAAACCAGAGCAACCTGGGTTACCTTAGCAAACCTGTAAACCATGTTAACCTCATATAAAAACAAAATAAAAGGAAGCAAGATGTTTGCTCCCTTTGTGGTCTCAGGTTCGAGCCCTGTGGTTGCTCATATGATGGCCACTGGAGGCTTACATGGTCGTTAACTTCAGGACCCGTGGGATTAGTCGAGGTGCGCGCAAGCTGGCCCGGACACCCACGTTAAACTAAAAAAAAAAAAACAAAATAAAAGGAAGCAAATTACGAAGTTAAATTTCCAACAATCTCAATTTTAAAAGAGGAAATCAACAAAAATATATTTGAAAAAAATCTTAATAAAAATTCAAAAATTAAAAAAAAACAAAACAAAACAAAACACTGTGGATTAGTATTGTAATCCACAATGTAATGGGTGTTGGGTGAACAATGATTTCCCCTACATTCTTTAATTTTTGTTACTTCATAAAGTTTAATAACATAGTTTTTATCTAAAACTATTTTTTTAACAATATGAGAAAAAAATAAACTATAAAAAGTCAAATTCAATTAAAAAAACACACCACATCTATACACTAGGGCAACCTAGGTTACCTTGACAAAGCCGCAAATCACACTATCCTCATAGAAAGATAAAATAAAAATAAAAAAATTACAAAGCTAAATTCTCAACAATCTTAATATTTAAAAAAAAATCAACAAAAATAATTTTGAAAAAAAAAAAGCATAACAAAAAAACAAAAAAAAAACCATGTGTAAAAAAAATATAAAAAAATATTATAGCAATCCACAATATTTTATAAGAAAATTTATTGTTCTTTCCCCCCATCGTTTAGCTTTTTTTATAATTAGAAAAACCTCACCACCAGTAGTTTAGTTTCTCCTCTGATTTCCCGGAAAAACCACCAAACACTTTGATTATATTGGCGGGGATCCATTACTTTTACATGTTTTATTTTGATTATATTATGAATGTTATCTCATTCAAGAAATAGGAAATCATTTTACAAAGATGGAATGGTCCACGTGCAGGCAACCGCAGCTGTTAAAAAAAATAAATGCAAATCCGTGTCAAGGCAAGTAGGTCTGGAAAAGAAAATCAATGCTTGGATTTGGAATTTTGGTGATGAGGCTGTGAGTTTTATTATTATTACAAAGAATTACAAGTGCATAGCATATTATTATTATTATTATTAATTATTATGAATGATTTATTCTTCTTCTTTCTAATTTATTATCGTTTGATTATTGCAACTTAAAATTGAAAAATAATTAATTCCTATTTTGCTTTCTCAATTTTACAAGGAAGGTAATTTGAATAAGCATCCCCACTCCCCAGTGTGAATCAACCCTCTTAACATTTATGTTTTGGTACACAACTTTATTACTGAGCTGCAGTACAGTCTGTTGATCGTAATTTCCATCGACCTCTCCTGCACAACATTTATATATTTTGGTACGAAATACATTTACTTCTCAAAAATAGTTAGGTGAATTCAGGGTTTCTTTTCATCAGTTTGGTTATTTCACTTTATATTTTCTTATCCGAGCAGGAAAAATCTCTAATTCTGCAATATTTATTATTATTTTGGCATGGTAGAAATATATATTATTATTATTTTAGCATGGTGTGTGTGTGTGTGTATATATATATATATATATATATATATATATATTTCTACCAAAAATTCAGCATAGTTTCCTTTATTTTTTTCAATACCAAGTTATATATCATAACCAACATAAAAACAAACTTCTTTTCTTCAAAATTTAATCAAATGAATCAATTGTTATATTATTCAAAAAAACATTACGAATAATGAGATGATTAATTTAATTATGGCATAATTTAAGACACACATTCATTTTAAAGCAAAATAAACATGAAATTAAGTCCACATAATTACAGTAATGTGTTTTTCAAAAGAAACTAGTTTAAAAACATCATTCATACTTAATTTAGATTCATACATTTTTTGAATACAATATTATATTACATAACAAAATATGCATTTGATTATACAAAATCACAAATACAAGATCCATTACTTGGCACGACACTATGAGATATATGAAATTTATATAATATCCAATATAATCAGCTTATACACAATGTGATGTGGACCTCTTAATCATGTGGTCAAATAACCCCTAACGAAGTAGATAACAACCTGAAAAGCTGAAAATCAAGTTTGATATGACCCTGACCCTGAGGTAATGCTGTACCTAAGAACCAAAGGTATTGAAAAATAATTAGGACCCAGAAATAACCTTACCCTAAGTATACAAATGACATCACGAAGCTAGTTAATATTCGATAAGTTAGTGTACGATCTTTTTCCCTACAAATAAGATTGTTTTGCCATAAACAAACAAAAAAAAATTCATGTTTATTCAACTTGTTGCCAAAATTCTATTACAAAAAAAAATATAGTCTCCTCTAACTAACTCTAATGGATCCTTTTTGGGTTGCAAGCTAATGGCCATAAACTAGTAATCAACTAACATAAGTCTAAAAATGAAATAAACCCCAAAACAATGTCTAATGGGCCAAAATAAACTCAAGTTAAAAATAATTATTTAAAATTAAATAAATAAATAAAATAGGATAATAAAAACAAAATCTTCATGCTAAAATTCCTCTATGTAGCCTGAATCTCCAATTTTTGCATATTCTTGGTAGATTTCAATCATGACTTCAAACATGTCGTTCTCTCTTTTCTGGATGAATTACTGGGCTTACCATTTATGGTTGGAAAACTTGAGATGTTTAGTTTGCAGTCAAACTTAAATCATAGAAGATTTCCACTTGTATGTATATGTCCCAAACAATATATGAAAGTCTAGTGTGACAGATTTAACAAGATTCATCTAGTAACTTTGACTCTTTGAAATTATATGTTTCTGAACTCTATTTTACCTGACTATTCACCATAATATATTTTCATGTGTCTAGTATCTCCTTGTAAATGTTCAGCGCAATCTGAGTATGGTTTGTGAGATATATATAATCTCACAAAACTGATCAACATACATTTTAATATCAAATTTTGACATGACTTGGCTCGTTTATATATATATATATATATATATATATATATATATATATATCCAATTAATACAGTTGCATAGTTTAAGGACATAAAATGTCTTCTCTAGCCCAAACCAGGAATTCATTTCATTATTACATTAACATATTTCTCCAATTGTTCATTAACCAAGACATTATCTCATTAACCAATGAACTATTATCTCCATCAGCCCTTTAACCAGGGCACTAGTTTCATTAACCAGGATAACTAATTTCTACAACTGCCAATTAATCATAGAGTAGTCTCATTACCAGGTTAACTACTTTCTTCAACAATTAATATTTATCAAATATATTACAATACAATTAAGGAAAAATTACAATCATAGTTAATTAATATATTAGGTTTAAGGTGCTGAGCATCTACCTGACA
>Ga0307518_10000996_pt1 | contig 21123 bp, 24 predicted proteins | sample 25_EM_MG_FD_203889 | JGI IMG/M metagenome (GOLD analysis project Ga0307518, IMG submission 203889) | Populus trichocarpa ectomycorrhiza microbial communities from riparian zone in the Pacific Northwest, United States - 25_EM | ecosystem: Host-associated > Plants > Roots > Unclassified | place...
GATGGAACCCGAGGTAAACAGTACAGCGAAGCAATAGCACTCTACTTCACGAGGGATGAAGGTGAAAAATTCAGCTGTTTCTCCTTTTCTTTTCTTACGTGGGACATCGTCATGACTCGTGCTTTATTCAATGGGCTTGTCTGCTCGACTGCGTCTCCGTTTCCTAGTGGTAAAGGACACGCCAGTGTTTGTTTTGCCGACGTCACACGACTCACGAGCTTCAGCGAGTAAAACCAGTATCTGGGTTATGGCAAAAATCTTCCCTGTCTGCCAGGATTATGCCAAGCACCATGCAGACAAACTCTAAGACTCCCCTGCCTTCACCGCCCGAAACACTGTTTGCACAGAAGAAGGTCGACGCCGCTGTCTTCGCAAGAAGGCCGTAGCTTTCTACAGCGTGTCATTCGACAACCGGGGCGACTTCACCACGCTGTACGGAGGCGGCTGGCGACTTTGAAAGTGGTAGGGAAGGACTCCACAGATTACCCTGCAGCAAAAACACCATTCACAAGAAACTTGCACTACGATATATGTACAGCAGTTTGTGGGCCCATCGCAGATCATGTGTCCGGGTGGTATTGGGACACGAGGTTTTCTAGCTATGCTCCCCGTCGCTTTGCCAACTTACAACTCGAGGTTAAGTAAAACCCCACTGCATATTCATCCCTCTTACCCCTCCACCGTGTCGTCCTTCCGTACACTGACATGTGGCACGGCGAAGTGGATAGGAGGGACCTTATCCACCAATGTATAGTAGAAACTGGTGAAGCGCCTACTAATACGCCTGCCACCGCCCTCGTCATCTCCGCCGTCCTTAATGCTTGGGAGTGGTGGCTCCAATCTGTGGGTATAAATGTATTGTCAACATCCAAAACCCCTGTCTCGGGGAAAACGGACTCTCACTTGGCGCTAAAATACACATAGGTCAATCTCTGCGCTGGCGAAGCGCGAATGAGATACATCATGTAGCGGGTGATGACGAAGACGCCAGCGACGACGGCAGGCTATTAGTGACAGCGGTAGATATCAGCGACACCGGCCTAATACCAAGAACAGGGCCAGACACTCACTTCCTCCGGCTTATCATCATTGGTAGAGATGATGTGCTCAAACTTCACATTCGCGGTCCTGCACCCAGCCCTGCGAGCCACGAAATCGTCCTTGAGTTCTGCGAGGCCTTGAGGTGCATGGTCCTTCCGAACCTCGCAGTTGGGCGAGAAGAGCTGGTCGAGTATCGACTGGCTCGAGTCCCTTACATCGGACCCCGTGGTCTCGAGCGAGGACTGGAATGCGGTGGTCAGAACCGACTGGACAAAGGATGATGCGCTCAAGTTGGTGTCGGACAGGAGTTTGTGGACGTTTTCCGAGGATAGACTTTCTGGGGAAGACATTGCAGGGTACCGCTGGTGGTTCAGACGTAGATGATACAACAAGCGATTTGGAGTAGCGGTGGGGAGCTTTATACTGAACGGGTGTGCTGCGTATCGGCTCAATCTGATGCGCTCACAAGACATACAAAGATCTCAGTCATATGGACTGACGTCATCGCAACATCAATATAAAGGGTTCAATCGAATGTAAGTACACAAATGAGGGGAAAGAGTAGGGCATGGTACAACGAAAAAACAAAAGTCATTAGCTTGTGTGTCTGGTGCTTCCACTTAGCTTAAACCGGGTGTACTCCAAAAGAAAGAACGAAAAAAGAAAAAAATACAGCAAAAATATTGTATCCTACAAACCAGCGATGTCAGCAAAGCGGACGTCGCACCCAGCATCAACGCTCAAATCTCGCTCATCTCCTTTTCTTGTCGGCAACAAGACAACCATGCGAACCACATCATCGTACGTAACTGGAGCACATCCTCTTTCCACGCCATGGATTGATTTTGTTCGCGGAACTCCTTTGTAAGCTGCTCACAGCGGGCGATGTTCTCTGGGCTAACAAAGTCGATCGCAACCTTCATGCAGTCAGCGAGGTTGCAAACCTACGCGTATGCATAGTCCCGGGTCAGATGGTGGGGTAAGCAGAACCAGCATATACGCACCTGGTGGGCACATCCTGCAGGTATGAATACGGCCTCCCCAGGTTTCTGAAGGATCCTATGGCTCTTCACCCCATACTGATCAAAAAGCTCCTTCCTCAAGTCAGTATCGAGGTAAAACTGCTGCGAATGTATGGGGTCGTGTTGATAACTGCCTTTGAACTTGCGCATCAAGAAGTGTCGCAGCTTTTCAGAATCCGATGAGCGGAACAAGTCCCATGCCGCAAACCCTGGTTTCCCGTCTCGCGTCGGTGCAGCGTAGGTCATGATGTTCAAGGCATCTGCCATGTCCATGTGCAGTCGTGTTGAGCCTTTGCTCCCGGTAGACTCGTACGATGCCATCGCATTATACATTTTAGGTCCTTGTGTCAGGGGTCAACCCCCATCGATCCCAGGTGTTTATTGCTATACTCACCAAGATCTGGTGCCACCGTATTGCTTGGGAAATGCGAGGCAATGTTCAGTGTTCCGTCACGCCTGACGTAGCTAGGTACCGGGACAGCTCTACTGAAATCCTCATAGAGCTCGGGGAACGCAGACTTGAAGTCAGTCGACGGAGGCCAGTCCTAAGTGCCCCAGTCAGTACCATTCTACATAGGTGAAGGCGCGTTGGCTTGCCTTCAACTTCCAACACTGTGTTCTACCTTCATACTTTCCGAACCACGAAAAGAATTCACCGACCGTGACCCTCTTGTTAAGATCAGTCTGACACTCGAGAATCAGGCAACTCTGCGCGTTGTACTTCTGCATGAAGTATTCAGGGGTCCACTGGGTCTTGAATTTGGGAAGGAGACCAGTAACTACAATGGGTTCCCCTTTCACCCAGAGTGGGCGAAAAACGTCCTCAGTCAGCCCTGAATCTGCGATGGTCACTGTCGGGTGTGACGGTAGCTCTGAGACGCCATTTGACGTAGTTGCTTGTTGCGAGTCGGTAGTACTACTTTGCTGGTCTGTGCCGGAAGTAATCGACGTGGTGCCGGCTATCCCCTGGGCATCTCCAACAAGAGAGCCAGCTTGCTGTGAAATGTATGAGGGATGTATTTCATTACCGGACGAATTTGAGGGTTGTCCAGCACCGTTTCCATTAGTGGCTTCACCCGCGCTCGATTGTCCATTTTGGAGGGATGGATCGATAGCCCCAACTTCAGGTAACACATATGCATCTGGCTGTGCCAGCATCTGTTCCATTTCTTTGATGGCTTGGCTTAACTCCGCCTTGCAAAACCGCGACATGGGCGAGAAGTCCTTGGCAACGTGTTCGTTTCGGCGAGTGCATGAAAGGAAGAACGGATTCGTATGTGCATGCTTCTCCCGCTTGGCTTGAAGAGCAGCGATCTCCGCTTGCGAAGCTCCTGGCCGGTCTTCGGTCAAGTCTCTGACCTGCTCGAAGCATTCTGCGCATGCCTCACGACCGCATAATCGACACATCCAACTACATGAAAAGATCGATGTCATGCACGTATCTGCCCACGCAAGGTAAGCATACCCCAAGGGCATATCGGCGATAGCACTTACCACATGTGGCCCGAACTTCGCTTTCTCTTGTCCGCCGTATAATCTCTGGGGTGGCTAGGTGCTCCAACTCCTTTTGGAGGGTCGGTAACAATGCCTCAGCAACAGTTCTCTAATATGGATATAATAAGGTTAGCGCCATCAGGGGCGATACGTTGCAACGGGTCAACCTTTGTCCGCCATATATGCGCAGTAGTCAGTGGAACGTTCCAGTGACCCGGGAAATTCATATTTGGAGCATCTGGCTTGAGGTTTTCGACGAAACTGACACCCACGATGTTGCGTTGGCTGTCCTTGAGGAAGAAACGGATGCCCTGAAAACGACACGTATCGCCTGCCCAACGTCGCGTACAAGAGACACAGCGTGGGAACTGTTCCGATCTGTATCGATTAGACATGCATCGCGCAAATTGAAGTTCCGGTTGAAGGGAGGATGCATCCATCGGTGCACCGTTTGTTGCGGCAGCACGCATCGCAGCTGTCCTCAAATCAGATAAGATGTTGGATGTTGAACAAGGTCCGCGACCTACATTCACCTGCCTTTTCCTTTCCTTTATCACCAGGGTCTGCAGGATAGGAGACGGAGGGCATCAGCTGGGCTATAGGAGGTTCAGTATCAGCGCTGCTTTGGAGGGAAAGATGCACACCATTTTGGGCAGCAATCTGAGCAGCCTCGTTCCTTTTTTTGGCATTGTACCCGCGTTTTGAGGATGCTTCGAGTGACATGAGCCATTTGCAGTGATTTGAATGCAGGGATTGCATTGCTTACCGTTTCCATCGGTGGTTTTTGATTTCGTTCTTTGCTTCTTCGACTTTGAAGGGGGGTCCTCGACCTCGGTGGATGGGCGTTTCTGCACTTGGGCTGGTGGCGGCGGATGGGAGTACAGCACCGGGAACATTCCGTGGGGCATGAGCGCACCTACTTCGAAGACCGGTTGGCCGTGCATCGGTGCAGTGAATCGTGCCGCTAAACGAACAGAGGCCCTTTCAGCATTCTGTAGAGCTTAAGATGCCGATGATGACATGGGGATTAAAGCAGTGGATGTGCACGAAGAAAGAGATAGTTACATGTGTGGGGGTGAGGTGCCATGGGCTGTTGCTGTTGGTCTTGAGGATTCTGCGGGAAATGATCTGTTCCGTGGACGGAGAATCAGTTGGGACGCAAGACCAATGTAAGGGGAGCCGCACTATTTTGGGCAAAGTCACTCGGTATTGCTGTGGGCGACGACCTGCGTGTCAGAGGATGGAGTCAGAGACAAGGGGCAGATTGCATTACCAGTCCGTTCCTCGGAGTACATTGGTGCGAGCACGGGGGAAGCATAGTGGACATGGGACATGTCCGGCTGCGAGTGTGGCCACGGACTGGGAGCCATGGCATAAGGGGTATGCTCATCGATACGTGGGCGGGGCTGTCTTGACTGCATGTCGCCGTTCAGTTCGGGGTACATGTGTGGGTGCATGGGATATGGGCGGGGAGGGGCTGGAGGTGCGTCGGGTCTGCGTCTTGCACCAGATTGATCGTCGTTGGCGGGACCCCAGTTTGCCGCGCGCAGATGAAAGGAGGACGCAGAGTCGGGGTGCGGTGGGTAGTGTGGATGGTGGGGGTGCTGGGGATGCTGATACGTCGGTACGCCGGGTGCAGCGGCGAGGCTGGGGAGATGGGGGGCATGGGAGTAAGCAGAGGAATCGGAGGACGGGTTGAGGAGCTGGCTGATGGATGTGCGCTTGTGGGTGTCGTGCATGCCGTTCATCGTGGGCGAGCGTCGGCGCACGGACGAGGGATGCAGGGAGAGGAGAGCAGTCGTGAGTCGCGGAGTCAGGCAGACGGCGGAGTATGCCATCGCCGGTGAGACTCCGACGCGGGGTGGACCGTGCCGCCCGGCAAGAGCCCGGCCTGCTCGAACCGCGAACCTCTCAATCGCCTCGCCGGCTCTGCCACCCGCACGTGGATCTAAGGATCGATCCATCATTGACCCAATCAACCCACCTCGACACCGCCCGCTCGCCGTAATGGCAGACCCGTGTCCTGTCGACATGGCCCCTCGTAGTCACAGTGTGTCATCGAACCTGCCCATATACCACGTAAAAATACCCACATCCCTTCTACAAACATGTATCGACCGAACCCATTACCCGTAATCATGTAATACCACTCGACCATAATCAGAGCGTCACAGAACCCCCAAATGAAACCCAAATAGCAGAGAACACGACAGACCATCAGGGCCCTAGCATGTATTTGCGAATAAACGCGGCGACCTTCAGACGTATGGGGAAAAGAAATGGTGCCATCATCCAAACCAGTCTTCCGAAGGTCGCCCACCACCGTCAAGGCTTCTCCTCCGGCACTTCTAGCTCTCGTGCACCATCACTGGCGCCTGCCGTCGTCGAAGAACCCTCCCTTGTCACCCTCGAGCGTCCATGCGCTTCTGGCAAATAATTTATCGACGTCCGTGCGAAATGAATCGATAAGACTCACCCGGCAATAAAGGCAGTGCACCACAAGAAGCTTCCTTTTGGGCACTCTCCAGCGATTTACCCACATCCTCTGCTACGTGTATCAGCCTGTGAATATCCTCCAAACGCGTGCATCTGCACCTGAACTAGCCTGCTTTTCCACTACCGGGTCGCGTCAGTGGAAAGCAGGTGTCCATCGCTGAATGTAAACGTCACCTGGAACAGGTCTCTCATCCCCGCGCCCCACCTTCCCCTCGGGGTCTTGTGGCGAAGTCGCATCATTACTACCAGGGTCTTCTTGCCTCGGAGTAGGCCCCTCCGCGGGCGTCGGCAGGGAAACGGTCGTCGACAACGACACTGCTGCTGCTGTCCCGACACTTTCAGCCAATCTTCCCTTGGACGAGGTCCTACTCAAAACACCCTCCACTGGCGTGGCCCGCCCATCCGAAATATGTAACCGCCGCGCGACAACGTGTGCAGACTGCTCCGTGGAAAACGACACAGTTGGGGCTGTCCCGACACTTTCAGCCAACCTTGCCTTGGACGGGGTCCGACTCAAAATACCCTCCACCGGCGTGGCCCGCCCATCAGGAACATGTAATCGCCGCGCAACAACCTGAGCTTGTGCAGACTGCTCCGTAGAAAGCGTCTTCTCCTCTTCTGAAGGCATGTCCGCCCATATCTGCAGTGCCTTGATTGCACCCCATTCGATAATCTTGTTGTTTAGCCATTGCAATGACACAGGCTTGGTCAAGAAGTCGTTGCATCCCGCCGCAAGCGCAGCAACTCGATCGCTCTCGAGTGAGGATGCCGTCAGTGCGACAATAATAACCGAGAAATGGTAAGAAGTCGGATAGAAATCATCAGACGGCGTACGCGCGCCGACATCAGACTGGGGAGTCACGGGTGCACACGCGGCCTTGAGACTTTCCAGGTTCCGTATTTGTTTCGTCGCCTCGATGCCGTCCATGACGGGCATCTGGATATCCATCTATCTTTGTCGTCAGACTCCCACATGCTCCAAGTATTGACATTTCACTCACAAGAATAAGCTGGAAATTGCCCCTCCGCCACTTCTCCACCGCCTCTTCACCATTTTTTGCAACGTCGTACTTGACCTTCTTCTTCTTCATGAACGTGGAAAGGATAGTACGGTTGATAGGGTTATCTAGGCGACCACGGTCAAAAATACCCTTAAATCAATCTTGTGTGACACCTACCATCCACGATGAGCACACTGATAGGGGGCACAATAGTGGTTTCCGTGGTACCCTTGCCCGACATGTTTGCCGAAGCCCCTTCCATAGCCATTTTCTGACTCTGTGCCGCACGCCTCGCCTTCCTCCGAGCGAACCAGCTCGTGGGGGATTCGACAGCGTTCGGCGATGCCGGTTGAGATGTCATCTTCCTCGTCTCTACTGGGCTTCCTCTCCGAGGTAGCGTAGCACCAGGCGATGTTGATGGCACTATATCATCCGCAAGAACAGAAGGCTTCCTGACCTTGCCCTGCGCACTCGTCGGCGTGTCCGTCGGGGTCTGTGCAGGAGATTGCGGTTGATCGTCCTGTGAAAGACCAGCAGAATGCAGGGCCGAGAACGGTAGACTGCTCTCATCGCCATGTATAGGGCGTAGCGCCATGGGACCGCGCAGCCGCTCCGGCTTTGGCATGAGGAACTGCAGTTTGTTGCCCTTTTCGCCGGGGGTGCTAGCAGACGATTGGGACCTACTCTTCGCTCGGGGATTGAACACAATGCCAGTGGGATACCCGTCTGGATTGGAAATCACGAGCCCAGAGGCAGGAGCAGTACCAAGTTTATCCGATCCATCTGGGAAGTATTCTGCAGTGTCCGCGATGGAAAGCGGCGAGGGTGGATGTAAAACATGAGGATCGCCATCCCGTGGCGACTTCGCGGATCGATCGGAAGCCGACCGGGTGGAACCCCAGGGCCTCGTCAATGGCGATTTCGGACTGGTCTGTTGTACATGACTAAAGAAGGGCGACCCGTGCACCGCGGGGCTAATGGGGGATGTGGCGATGGGCGCAAAAAAAGGGTCCACCAATGGTCTAGTGAGCGCAGTATGAAGAGCAGTGAGAAATCTGCGCGGACCAGCAGGCTTGGGGATAATCATGACCTCCAGTGGAGGCTGGAACGATGCTACATGCGCAGCCAAGTCACACTGTATGATGTCCCGGACCACCTTGTAATTCCCGAGACTAGTGAAATGGATGACGGCAGTGGTGGCTGCTGAGGATGGACTGGGACCGTACCCCATGGCTCTTGCTACCTGGTGGGAGGACTTGGGCCGGTGGTTAGCGACCAACGACGGCCGTTTGCGGGAATACGTAGACGGGTGCTGCTCAGCGCGAAATTTCTGTATCTGCTCGCGCAAAACCGAGACATCATCGTCAATAAAGACAAACGACGTCGACGGGCTACGGGCACCACTATTCGACGCATTGGAGTTATCTTGAGTATTGTGAGGCTCCGACGTCCATTGCCTGCTTCTTGGTTTCGGATGATGACTACTCTCAGGCATAGAAGAGGCGGCAGTCTCACCAGCGCTAACGGTCTCCCCTTCTTGCTCGGAAGAGATGTGGATGACATCCAATCCCCAAGCGGTCAGGTAACTCGTCAAGTGGTGTGCGAATGAGCTGGTGGCGCTGGCGTACAGGGTCGCTTTCTTCCCCCGCAACGTCTCAGAAAAGTGGGTCAGTTCTTCCAGGGTCGGCTCTTTAGCAATACGCGTGCCCGATAAAAGTGGCGATGCACTGTCAAATACAGGGGTTGCCCTTGCATGGACGGCACTCAAGGACCCACACTCCAACCGGAAGGTAAGTTCGCAGATACGACCAGGAAGGTTATTTCGCCTAGGCAGGTCACTAGCGAAGGTGGCCCCTGTGCGTAAAAATAGCCGCTGAAGTAACGCAGTCACAAAGTCTGGCTTGGGCCGAAGAGGGGGAGGATCGAGATGCGTGGGCGTAACTGAGTCATCGCCTGCATCAGACTCTCCGAAATGGTGTGTTATTTCAAAGGCACAGACAACGTATGCATCGTCTGAAGGGGCAGACGAGCCATTGTCCTGTTTTGCGTCCATTCTCTCGGCGGATGGGGACTCAGAAGAGTCATCTGAAAGCGACCTAATAGATAAGCCGACATCGACTGAATCACCCTGGCGCGCAGCGTTGATGACTTGTCGGATGACCTTGAGGCGTGTCAGACATAGGTGTGGTTTTGTAAGACATACTCACGTGTGTCAGGGTGGTAGACAACGCGAATTCCTCTCCCCGAACTGCAACGTGCCTCAGGCCCACGTCGCCATGAAAGAGGACTAGGTCTACGCCGGCTTGTGCTGCGCATCCGCTGAGGGCATCGCCCACACCCTGCAGCATCTCTCCGATGTCAAAGTCTGAGACAGTCTTTGGAGCAGAGGGCAGCAACAGCCCATTTGCTGGGGGCAGAGGAGGGCCGTGGTTTACGAAGAGCTCGGACATGTTCCCAGAAACGAAGTTGAGGTTCTTCATGGTCGTAAGCATGGCAGACATGCAAGTTGTGGGTACCAGCAACGAGCACGCTGCATACTGCTCTTTCGCTGGGTCCAGTATTTGTGCAGGAGATATCTGAAGTAGTGTCTGCACGACCATCTGAACAGAATCTGCGAGTTCCAGCGCAACCTCACGGGAAACGTCTGCGAGTGGATCCGATTGTGATGATACGCCCGAGTATGGGGAGAATGGAAACGGTTGTCTGCGCGGATTCCGAAGGTGCTCGAGTTGGGACGGCAACGGCGTCGAGAATCTGCACGATAGTTCATGGGGATCCGAAGGGTTTCCGTCACCCGAAGGAAGAGAGGGTTGTTGGGTTTTGAAATGAGGGTCCGCAGTAGCATCGTAGTCTCCACCGTCGTCGCGAGAGTATCGCTCGTTGGAGAGGGAATGCTCTCTTTCTGAATGATCCGACGAGTCCCCGTCAGATGAGCTGAGCGTGCCAGATCGTTCCATGGGGTATCCCAGGGGCGTCTGAAAGGGCAGCGGTGGTTCGACTGGCCATGTCAGCTCGAACTTGTTCATGCTAAGTGCGCCATCTTCTTGAAGCGACGCGGGGCGGCGAGGGTGTGCGAGAGGCATTCCCCCGGTCATGGGCACACGAGAGGGCGAGTGTGGGCGGGGCGAGTGGGCAGCCGAGCTAAAGAAGGATCAGAGAAGCCTCACCAGGAGATACGTGGCGTGAAAACGGGGGGGTTGGTATGCACAGAAAGGAGGGAGGATTCGATGACCCTCGGTAGTGTTTCTGCACCCCAGTGCCTTTTCGAGTTACCGCACAAGCGTCTGCCGTACACCTCGTTGCGTGCGTCCAGAATTCACAGCGCACCACTATTAAAACCAACAAAGTGCATTTCAAAAATGGGTCGCGATATATGAAATAACAAAAGGCTCGTAAGGTAGATTAATAGGTCAGCTCAACGTCGCCCTCAGCAACAAGGTCCATGTCGTGGTAGCTGACTTTCTTCCCCGCAGCTGCTCGCGGATCTTCCTTGGCATCAGGAGGCGGTGGGGGTGGTGGCCCACCACTCGCGCCTTGGCGGCGGCCACCCTTTCGGTTGCTTTCCAACGGTCCATCCATCGTCACAACTGGTTTTGGGGGTAATCCTGCGCCCATGGGAAGCGTGATTTCCGTAGTCTGGTGCTCATATCCCACTGCATAACCACTGATGCGATCACTTAGTCGACGCGCTGTCATAGTTTCCTCCCTGCGAGGGGCGGGAGGGAAGGCCCCATGTCCATACTGATAACCATAGTGGTCCCAATAGCCGCTGTTTACGTATGCGGATGGAGGAACAATTGTCGCGGGGTGTGCACCGTAATATGCATTTGTACGACCGTAATCTGGAGGGTAAACAGTTGGACCCTGAATGCCATAAGCTTGCGGTGGTGCTTGATTGTTGCCTGTGACTGGTGGGGGGTGTGCAAACGGCTGGATCCTGTGGGGGTCAAGTGCAAAATTGTTGAAGTACGGCACCTGGCAGAGTGTTACTCGGCATTAAAAAATACATTTGGCATCTTTACCTCATCTAACTGCTTGACGAGGTCGCCGTGCTTGTTCGCAATGTGTTTCTCCACAAATGAAGTCGCCTTGAAGAGCTTCTGGCAAGTCTTGCACCGGAACCGCCCCTCGTCCTCCTGTTTGATGAAGGGCTCCACAGCTTTGGAGAGTTCGCTGGTAGACAGTGGTCAGATGACGAGACTATTAGAGAGCGGACAACATACTCGTCATAACTCTTGCCGCCGTAATCACGCGGATCAACAGCAGCCCTATTGATCAGCAGAGCAATCTTTGAGTCGAACCATTCCAACCAGCGTTCATCTATCTTAGTCGTGAAGCATGCAACTTTGAAGGCTCGGGACTACACATACCATTCCTCTTCCAATCTCTATTCTCTGACGGTTTAGTAATTGCAACATCAATCTCTTTCTCGTCCTCTTTCTTTTCTTTCTCAGTCTTCTCCACCTCAGCTGCTTTGACCTCCTCAAGCAATGACTTCGACAGGGGTTTCCTCACGTGCTTCAGGCACTTACGCTGCAATTCCTCAGAATGATCGGTAACAACAGCGCAATAATAGCACGTGTGGTATGCTGCGCGGAGATAGGCAAGATACAAATCCAAAGAAATTACCGGCTACACACGATGTAAGTGTGCAAGAATTCGAGGACGTGGGCGATGATCTTACCCTGTTCGCTTCTATGGACTTCTCTTCGACACCCTGTTCGCGTAAGTCTGCTAGTATTTTCTCAATCCTCCGTTCCACAGCCTGTGATCCAACTTCTTTTGGCTGTGGACTGTCCTCATTGCCTTGGTGTGTACCTCCTGTAATCATATCCCCTGGCTGCGCATCGCCATTTGTGTCCATGCTGTCAGCACTTGTAGAAGGTGAAAAACTGCGCAGGAAAGCGGCCTCATCTTCTAGCATGGAGGCTAAAATCTTTGCGTTAGCAAGGTCCTTCTCGATTCGATCGGGTCTGCTGGCTACTTCGGGGACATAACGAATTCGATTGACAAAGGGTTTCGTGTTATGTGTCACGTGTAGCTTGAACCCTTCGATCTGCAAAGTGGTTCATTTCTGTGACCAAATCATGTTCACTATCTGGTGTTGACACACCTTCTTATCCGTCAGTTCATTCATAACGGCCATCATATCGGCATCATCACGGAACCTGATCCAACCCGCACGATAGAAATTTCGTTTTTGGAGTGGGTCCCCTAATGCTAGATATATAAAACCTGGGATTTTGCTACAAGCCTGCGTAACATATTTAGCAAATTGCATATCACAAAACACAAGCGCACCTCCTCAAGCTTGAGACGGCCGATATCTGGAGGGATTGTACGAATCATGACTTGATTCCCTTCAGGTGGAACGGAAATCTCCTCGCCACGATTGCTCCGTCTATTGTCCGGGCCCCCCCTCCCATTGATCTCGACACGGCTGGCCTCGTGATCACCACCATCCTCCTCGGCATCCACGTTGAACTGCATCTCATCATCCGCTGCATTCTTGGTTTCCTCAGGAGCCATGCATTCACCCTGAACGCTCGAGATCTCCTTGGTCACAGCAGACTCCGGTTCAGGTTCATTCAAGTCAGGGTCAAATTTGCCTGCTTCCAGGTCATGCAAAAAAGTGTCGAGCTCGTCGTTCCAGCCTTCCTTTCTAACGCGATGGCGCAGCGAAACGAACTCGGGGGATGGATCATACTTTTCTGCAAACCACGGAGATTTTCTATGATGATCAAACATTGTTTGCAACTACAGTACAAATAAAACAGTTCAGTCTCACGGAAGAATAGCACCCGCATTGCTGCCGTGAAAACATTACTGACCTGGTTGGCAAAAAACTCCTTCTTGTATTTTTCCCAACGAGAACGTATCCCATTCCGCGGCTTAGAACCATCACCGGCTTCTTGCTCAGCAGTTTTATCCAGATTATCCTCTTCTTGTGCTTGTTGAGGAAAATAATATCTGAACCATTCCGCATACTGTTTCAGTGTCGCAGGATAATCCATCATGCGAGGATCTGGAGGTGCCCTCCTCGCCGACGAAGGATATGGAGCAGACGGAAACTGTGCACGAGAGGGTGACCTATGGCCATAAGGGCGAGAATGAGCATCTAATGAAAGCACTTAGTACAGATATAACGTGACAAGGAGTGGAATATACCGTAGTCATCTCCATAACGAGGACGGGGATCATAGCGCTCACGATCATAAGGCGACATAGACCGACGTCTTTTTCGGCCTAAAGCGGGGAGTTAGATGGGGATATGGGGCACGAACGACTACGCACCCTCGTCGAGGCCAGGACTGCGACTGCGACCACGCCGACCATAGTCATACGTAGCACGGTCTCTGTCATACTCTGGCCAGTTTCTGTCCCGTTCATGCGGGTCCCATACTCCACCACGATGGTCTGGAAAGTACGGGGCGTCGGGGAATGGGGGACGCGAACCATAGCCACTTCTGGAAGGGGAACGGGAGCGGGAGCGACGAGGTGGGGGCGGGTAAGCAGGAACAGCCCAAGAAGCCATGAACGGTATCTTAAGAGGAAAGACGAACTGAGAGAGAAATCAGAGACGATATTCCATGGGATGTGAGAATGACAAGAGAGAAGTAATATTGAAGAGTGCTGAGCATGATTGGAGAACAGACAGACCTCTTGGATCGCGCACTGATATGTTTTGAGGGTGGTCAAAATATTCTGACCCACCGTTGGTGAACAATGGCGCGCTAACCAAGCACCTCGGTCTCTCCCGCTCTCTTCCGCTGATTTCACTCTCCGCCTCAATCACCCCCATCCACGTGACCACTGTCTTGCTCTGGCCCGTGCACCCGTCGGCGACGACCAGAGTCCGTATTCCACGAGGGCGCCTCAGCGAGCCCACGTAGCACACCGTGGAGACGGTTCTGGACCATGGAAGGCAGGGATGTACGCCTCGCGCCAAGATGTATTCACTTTGTTATGGAGTCCACGGTCTGGGCTATTACAGTCCATCAAGTGCGAACGACGTGGGTCCGAAGATAATGGCTACCGACCCACGCCAGGTGTTCCCTCGTCTTGACCGCTGTGGCAGACCCACACAATTTCTTTCATTATCATGGTCGAGTCCCTCCCATCCAATTCAACCACTCGTTTCCGCAACCTCTTAAATCACCGAGATCTAACGTACCTGGCTGTCTGTGACTTCTGTTGGTACGTATCAACCACTTCGCTTGTTCAACATTCTTGCAGCTCTTTTATTATTTCCGATCGACCCAGCAACTTTGTCCGGTGTTGCCATTCTCGGAGGGGATGATCCACTAATGCCTGGTCTGAACTGTCGACGGCCCTGTGCTGGTAGCCCCTTTCTCCCGAAAGCAGAATTATGCCGCGCATCACCCGGTTGGCATGCATCCACAGCATGAACTTCACCAGTGGGCCAAGGGCACTGCGGATTCGCCACGCCTGGAAAAGGACACCATTCACAATACTATGCCGTCGATTCTTCGTTTCCGTACACGAATAATGGTAAGAACCGCCCCTCAGATTAATTCACGTGGCATCCAGGCCGTTTTTTTTGCTCTACTGGTGTTTTACTTCATCATGTTGCAACTGTGTGACAACTTCAATGTGGTAGGACCCTGGTTGAGGTCCACAACCCCAGCTATATTTAGCATCAGATTGTAGCGGGCTCATCCTCGAATTTGCATTCGGCAGGTGGATCTTGGGAGGCACATTCTCAGCGAGATAACATCACACCGCCAATTGCCTCGACATCATCTTTGCCATGCGTTAGCGATTGCGGACCTGCCTCCGAGTCTTGCGAGAGCACCAGGAGAGCGGGGTACCCACATAGGAGCTACTCGTCACAAGTATTTCTTGTTCGCCTCCGGATGACCGTGGGTTGGACCAATTTTTTTTTTCTGATGCACACCGCATCAGACGGCCATGAGATGCTTCTTTAGCGGAAACATAAGCTGCTCACCATAGACCAATAAGTGTCGAAGGAAAGTATTTTCCTTCATCAGTGTGGATGAAAATTAACAGGTGGTTCCCACCCCGTTTAGACTAGACCACCGTCTTATACTTCGTTACAATTCAGTATCAATTGTGGGTGGCAGTAACTCCGAGTTTCGTATTTCCACGACGCCACCAGTGCAATTTCAGACACTTCTCTCATCTCGAAATCGTTGGGTTTACACATTCCACCCCGAAATATGTAAAGCATCTGCTATAGTCGCTATTGGCTACATTGTGTGTCGCTTTCTAATGCATTCCCCTCCTGAAATGTTATCCAATTGTAGATAGCGCATCTCAGCTGTCCCTCTGAACGTGTTGATGTTAGTTCGCCACTTCTGTACACCACTTGGCCTGTGTCTCATAGCGCAGGATGAATTGGACAGCACATGGTGCTCTTCGAAAATTCAAGTGAGGTCGCCACTCATGGCGGGGTGCTCCAGCTCTCTGGGGAAGATGCTATGTCTGACTCTCACTGTCAGAAAAACATCCCCGGATCCAGATTCATTATAGCGTTAGTATTGTGAATGTATGTCGTGCATGCACGTTACTTACTACGATTCATGACCGATGCAGACAATAACTATCCAGTGATTCGCAGGCAGCAAATGTGTTCAACGGAAAGGTCACCGACAAGGCATATAGCTTCACGCTGCGATCACAGTCGTTGAGACAAGAACTGCGCCAAGCTTGTCCTGGGATGATTGAAATGCGGACTCAATCGGGAATTATAGTTTACAAATCAGAGTATAGCTGCCAGCTGAGTGGGGATATCTGTATCTCCTAATGAACCACGCTATGTGGCCAACAGGTTCGGATTATGGTACATAAACTTTTCATGACACCCTAAAAAAGTCGTCCGGTGAAGCGTGCCCAATCCAATGACGAGAGAAATGGTACGCACCACTAGTCTCGCTCGTTCAAGAAGGCATCGAGTTCATCATCGAGGTCCTGGCGCGTCTTAAGCGGACGATTGTCCATCCGACCCCTACCCCTTGGTTGTTCCCCCTCCTCCACATGCGACCACTTAGAGCTGAGCCTAGAAGCTAAACTACCCTCTCTTCGTCGTCGGCGTGTCGATGAAACGCGGTCTTTCAGCTCAATGTCTCGGCTCGTACGTTCGACCAAAGTACCCCTTCCATCATCGGATCGCAGCTGTGAAGGAGGGGGCGAGTATGATGAACGTCTCTCCTTTCCCAGGTACTCATCCAAGTCAGCATCGAGCTTTAACTCATCCACCTCCACCTCCACCTCTTCCCGTCTTTTCTTCCGAGGACTATCACCGTCCTTCCCCGCAGTCGGTCCATACTTTTTGTAGAATTGACTCTCCCTCTTTGCCCCCTTCTTTTTAACATCATCGCTCTTTGCCCACCTCATCCGAATAACACCTTTTAATCCTTCGCCTTTGCCGAGACTGCGGTTGATTCTTTCCTCTGGCGGCCACAGAGTGACGGGGACGGGCTTGGCAGTGACAAAACCATCCGCATCAATATCCTCTCCGAGCAACTTGCGCAGATGGCGATGAGCGGTGTGTGCCTGCGACTTGGACTCGAATACAAGAATGCAGCTATTGTCATTTATCCATTCGAGAGCCAAGGGTTGTGCGTCAAAGTGGGTGACATAAGCAAATATGCGGGTAGTATGGAGATGAGATATTGGTGTGCCGGTGAGGAATAGCGCGTTCCCTCTCAAGTTCCTTGTGTCTGTTCACCGTCAGAAGACGTTGAAAAATACGCCCCGTCACAGTCGCACCTTCATCCATGTCAACATCCTCATCTTCATCTAAACCAGAGCGTTTCCGCTTCAGGGCAAGAAGACCTGCAGCATCAGGCTGCTGTCCTCGAAGTCCATATTCACATGTTATCAGCGCACCTTCGCTGTCCTTGTTTGAACAGAGTCAGCAATAAGATAAACCTTGTTCGTTCCAATACGATTCAGTAGTGCAGGTTGCACGGGTTCGTCTGCGGGTTGATGCTGTGAGAGAAGTTGTTCCTCGTATGGAACTGAGTCGTCGTAGGATAATGAAATAGTTTCTTCATATGAGACACCTTCCGGGACGTTGTCCATGTTGTGTGCGGTCCGAGTCTCTGCTGGTAACTGTCCGCAATGCTTGAAGCTTGAAGAACCTTGTTTTTCCACAATAGTGAAGTGCTCAAAGTGCACGTGACATCCAGTAAAGAGCAACTGAAGTCGAGTCGGAGCTCCTAGTACACAACGTTGCGAGATGTCTGGGGAACCTGAAGAACCCGTGGCAAAGTCAAAAAAACATCGCAAAGAAAAGCGTAAGTGGGTGTGCATTTGTGCGCTCAGCAACTTCCCTCTTTTCGACTTTAGCTTGGGACACCGACGATATCGAGCAGTGAGTTTGCTACACATGCCCTCCTTCCTCGCGTCTACTCACAACTTCCAGTGTAAGAATCCCCATATACCCAGTGATCTTGCAGTTGACGTTGCGTGCAGTGGAAGATTGAGCCTTTTCTCCGAAGCGACAACAAAGGCGGTGTATTCAGCGAGGAGTCTTCATTCGCAACACTATTTCCAAAGTACAGGGAAAAATACCTGAGAGAAGTATGGAGCGCTGTTACGCAGGCCTTGGAGTCACATGTGAGCGCGCCATATGTTACATATATCCCCTTCGTATTCTGAAGGAATCCTCAGGGAATTGCATGCACGCTAGACCTCATACACGGTTCTATGTCCGTCCGGACGACAAGAAGAACATATGACCCATACATCGTATTGAAAGCACGCGACATGATCAAGCTCCTCGCTCGCGGCGTTGCGATAACACAAGCAGTGAAAATTCTGCAAGACGATGTAGCTTGCGACATCATCAAGATCGGGAATATTGTCCGGAATAAAGATCGGTTTGTGAAACGACGCCAGCGTATTATTGGACCGGACGGTAGCACGCTTAAGGTATCTCTTTTGATTTTCCAGTTTTTTGCGTGATTGTTAAAACATCTGTGATTTAGGCCATCGAACTTTTGACACAGTGCTATGTGTTGGTACAGGGTAATACCGTCAGCGTGATGGGACCGCACAAGTCGTTAAAGGAGGTCCGACGTATCGTTTTGGACTGCATGAAGAACATTCACCCCATATACCGGATAAAGGCAGGTCTGCTGCTTCAGATGCGAGTACCACTCTCCGAACCCCTTCCAGGAACTCATGATAAAGCGAGAACTCGCAAAAGACCCACAGCTGGTCAGTGAGTCTTGGGACCGTTTCTTACCAAAGTTCAGGAAACGGCATCTCAAGACGTCCGAGAAAACCGCTCGCAAGAACGAAAAGCTGGCATCACAAACAGAGGCACAGAAAGCGGCTGGTCTTGACCTCGAACAACCAAGAAAAGAAAAGCCAGCTAAGAAAGTCTATACGCCATTCCCCCCGCCGCAACAACCTCGCAAGGTGATAAATGGATCCGCCACCTGATATACTGTCATACCCACTGTCTTAACTTCTAGGTCGACCTCCAGCTCGAATCTGGAGAATACTTTCTCAAGCGGCATGAAAAGAAAGCCAAAGAACTCCAGGAGCGAAAACAAAAGGTTAGCTAGACGTCCGTCCTTGAAAAATACTCTTGATGTGTTTTATGCAGCAAGCAGAGGCAACATTTAAACGCCAAGCAGAACGTGCAGAGGCTTTTGTTGCACCTGTTGAAAAACCCGAGCCCACTGTCGAGGAGAAGCGGAAACGGAAACGTGCAGAACCATCAGGCGGTGAGGATGCTGCTGAACAGCCGAGGAAAAGAAAGAAAGGAGAAAGGAAGGGCAAGGTTCGGTTTTCAATCGACGAGACCTCGTGATTTAGTTCGCCACGCAGGGTATACCTGCCGTGTGCCAGCATATTGTGTCTCTATATCCTTTCGTTTATCACGAAAGTTCTCACTGAATGGGTCATCAATAAAGACCTTCCTCTGAACTAGCGAAACTGGTATCACAGATACAATTCTCTCCCTAAGACTGAGAAGAAAAACAGTGGCCGAGTTTCGTCATCCGGCCTTGTGAAGAACGTTCACGGCACTCAAATATCTTGTTCAGCGATCCATCTTGATACTAGGGCCAGCGCCTCTGCAGGTTTGTCATGGGGGACGTATAAAACTCGTCAGCTGAATGAACAATCACAGCAAGGGGAGAACTTATCATATGCCCAGCCCCCCCAAGTATGGTAGCAAATGTTTAAATTTCCCGATGATTTCGTTTTCCCGGCTTGCTTTTCGTTGACCGTCCAGGATCTCCACTGCTCTTTGACATATGCGTCGTGACCCGTCCAGTAAAGTTTGTCGACCCAACGCTTGTTGGCGACCCAGTTGCATTGCCAATCATATGTGCCGGCATAGATCAAGACTCGGATGCCTCGTTCAAGAAGTGCTGCAACGTAGTCTTTGGTATGGTGTGCCCACTTGTCCAAGTGAGAGACAAAATTTTCTTGGACCGTGCTTGAACATTGGACAAACTGCCCAGGAATTTCCGCGCCCAGCATTTTGCGAGTGCTAGGTAGATCAAGGTATTTTATAAGCCTTTCAAATTCAGCATAACAATAGGACTGGGTTTCGCAGGTCTATAGAACGAGGTGTTAGCAGGCCAACGAGACGAAGCCCCATTACAGTGGATCCAACCTTCGAAAAGTCATATACGTTCCGTCCTTGCTTATGAATTAGGATGAATCATGAGGCATCGAACTAAGTGGGGCATACCGCTCGCCCAGTACGGACTACTTATGTGGGCATCACAGAAAGCCACGGCGGCCTCGCGGTCCATGTGTTCAAACCTGTCGATGCAAGATCTACGTATGCGCTCTTGGCATCGAGGCAGCTGGTAAAATGCAGTTAGTACATGGTTTGTACATGGAATAGTTGGACCAACAGCCGCCTTCATGCGAACACAGTTAGCGATAGTTTGGGGGGTCTTTCCCATGCCGCTGTACCGCAGTCTATCTCATATCGTCCTTCGTATAAGCTATACACCGCACCCAAGGATCAGGAATAGTAAACAGGTCCCCCCTGGACGTACGTTGAGATGTCAGTGATACCGTTCCAGATAAGGATGCTTTGAAGGTTGATTATACTGCGGCCTTCGGTTTTTGCGACGAGATTTTGGTCGAAAATTTCACTCGCAAAAACAGGGAGGTAACGCCCCTAGGAATGTCATTGCATACATACGGAATAAGTATACTTCATAACTGGGTGTACCCACCGCATAGGACTCGCCCGCAAGGTGTAGCGGACGACTGGAGAAGTCCCTGAAAGTTTCGAAGAAGATGGTTAGGAAGGCATGGACATTGCGAGCAGCTTCTTCTGTGGTGTCTACGGTTTCGCCAAAGTCGGCGTATGAGTATCCTACACCAACACTAGGAGGTTTCAACGTTTGGTATACGAAAATCCTGTGTTGTACATACGGTTGATCAAGGAAGAAAATATTCGCGTTGTTGTTCCATGAATACGGGTTCCAATTGGTGCCGTTTGGGGAAGTCCCACTGGTATCTATGCTGCAAGGCCCTTCAAACAGATATTGGTTCACTGCAGATGCTTTGGCAGACGGAAGCATTGCCCAACTCGAACAAAAGGCCTACAGCGGATGTACACCCAGGGCCTGCGTTGTATCTCGTGATCAGTTATTCACAAGCCATATTCCATCACAGCTTACCTCCATTGATCCACATGACAACATCATCTATGATCGATGGATATTAAAGTGGACAGTCATCAAAGTGTGGACAAACCGTTGGCAGGGTCACTCCTGCTTTCAAAGAAGTAGAAGAACAAGTGTTTGGCACCCCCATTAATATCCAGGTATTCAGTATAAACCCTTGGGAATAATTTTCAGTTTACCATAAATTTATATTGGAGTGATTGACGCGCGTACGAAGCGGTCGGATCACAAAAGGATGACTTTTTAATGCGGACGGAGTGGAAAGGGAACGCGGGGTGTGTAGTAAGAGAAGTAAACGCGCTTTCTGAATGGATGGAAGACATGTTCAGCACCAAGGTCGGTGCATTCTGCATAGAAAGAGGCCATTGAAAATCCCCCTTGACCACTGACCCGAAGAGGGATAAAAACGTAGAG
>Ga0307518_10000997_pt1 | contig 21121 bp, 9 predicted proteins | sample 25_EM_MG_FD_203889 | JGI IMG/M metagenome (GOLD analysis project Ga0307518, IMG submission 203889) | Populus trichocarpa ectomycorrhiza microbial communities from riparian zone in the Pacific Northwest, United States - 25_EM | ecosystem: Host-associated > Plants > Roots > Unclassified | place...
ACTATCTAACACATCATTTTATTTCAAAGTTTTTTAAATTTAAAATTAGTACAAACTTACTACAATCTTACACTTAATTTGATTTTATTAATCTAATTAATACTAATGAAATAGGTAAAAATCATTTGATCTTTAAATTTTTGATAATATATTAAAGAATAATTTCAATCTAAAAAGTTAAAAAGTTAAATAAAGTATAAAATAATTTTATATTATTCTTTATTATTAAAAACAATTTGAGGAATTTGTATAAATTGTAACAGAAATTGCTTGAAATTAAGATTGCAATATTGTAGAAATTAAATCCGTATGCGAGCATAAAGGGTCCTTTTCTAGTCATTGAAGATGACCAATAAACCAGCCTAGCCTGGATAAAGATCGTCAGGGAGGGGGGTGCCATCGCTGCTGCAGGGAGGGGTCATTTCCCAGAAGAGAGCCTAATTAATGCCACACACGTGCATGGGTTGATAGGGGTCTTTAATCTATACGACATCTTCATGTTTTCATTCGGAATTTTCCAAATAACACATCAATTCCATTTACTGTGCGGAGGACAGAAACTTTTGATGGAGAGAACAACATCAACATGTGGGATCGAAAACCATCTTCTCTTGCTATGACTTTTCTTTCTTCCTGTGTTTACCATACCTTTGGCACCATTTTGGTAACATATTATGGACTGCAAATCTGTGCTGTATATATGATGCCCTATCTCGAGCCTATCCCTTCTCTGAAGAAAAAGCGTGTTGGGTTGTTTATCAAACCCTAATGAGTTTCTACGGATCTCAACAGCTAGTAATGATGCCACCCAATTCTTCGTGTGTTCTGATTCACGTTTCAACATCTTGTGGATATTTCAATCATGGCCTTGGCCAGTAGTTTCCAGGGATCATGTTTCGTCTTTCAATGGTTATGGTTAGTATGATGCCACGTTGGGGTGCCTTTCCAGCGCCTGTGAAGCTGCCGCCCAAGCAATTGAGTCCCAGCAATATTCATGAATTCTTTCTTCTGTTTTTTCCAATCGTATCTCAGATTCTCAATAATAATTAAATGCAGTTAATAATGGACTGCTCGGTTATTTATTTGAAAATAAAATACTTCAAAGATCTTTCCAAGTTTATGACATAAAACACAATAGACATTCTTCTTTACATACAAGTTTATGTTAAAAAATATGCATAGACTTCTTTGTCTTCATTTCAAGAATCTAAACTGTTGGAATAAAAAAGCTACTCTACCAGCAACAGTGTCCTTTCATTTTCAGCTTCGGGCGGCAGAGAGAGTGGTTGCTGCAAATAATTGCACAATAATACCTAATTTAAATCATGCAGGCCGTGGTCGTCGTACAGTGAATGCTATCTTATGCATACACGTTTGCACACCACAACTCTTAACAAACCCCCATGGGCTTCACTCAACAGCATTGTTGAATTACACATTAAAACGAAGAAGCATGTTGGTATGTTTTTGAATTTTTGGTTTGATTTTGTGTTTAAAATTGTATTTGAATGTATTTTAAAAGTTTATCTGATTTGAAAATTTTCAAATTAATATGTTTTTTTAATGTTATTTGATTATTTTAATATATTAGTGTAAAAAAAATAATTTTAATACATTTTAAAATAAAAAATACTTTTAAAAAAATCCATACATTATCAAACACACATTCTAGAAAAACCATACTCTCAACAACTGGTCCCAGAGGGAAAATATCGGAAAACTGCTGGTCATAGCTACTGAATTCCTAGCTAATAGTGATCCCTCACAACTCTGAATTTATGTGTGGATAAGAATAAAAGAAATAAGAAGTATAAAATAATTTTAAATCAATTAAGGCTAGTAATAACATTATTTCTAATAAAATAAATGTAACTAAGAAATTAATATTTTTTATTACTTTCATGATTAAATAGAAATTAATATCAACTAGTTCTTATATTTTATTTTATCCTAAAATGTTTAATTTGCATTTTATTCTCAATTGTACAAAAAAAATCCATTTCTTTTTTATCCACTTTTAGATTGTTTAGGCAAATATTAAAGATTAGTTGGGAGATCTGCATGTTGTAAAATTTTAATATTTAAAAACCATAAGTTAACCGATACAAATTAATGGGTCACAAAATATATGAAAATTATATTGAGTTATAATTGGAGCTAGGATAGTCCACTTCACATTATTCGTACGTATAAAATATACTTCTTGCGACTTTTCCTAATATTTGAATGATAACTTAAATTACTATTAGAATGAAATGTAATGTGATCTTAATAATTGAATTAACACTTACTTAAAATGTTATTATGTATTCCCTATTATTTTTTTACTATCTTTTACACATACATTATTCAAGTACATATTTAATATTTTCTATGAAATAATAATCTTTAAAATTTTGTATGATTTTTTTATAATCATAATTTAAATTTAAGTAATTTCCATGTCATGTCATTAGAAGAAATTCTCTGTTTTTCTAAAAAACAAAAGCTGAAAAAATATAAAATAAGAAAGAAATTTTTTTAATGCACTTAATGTAAAATATTTTCAATTTAAAAAATATATTTTGTCATTTTTATTAAAAAATAAAAAGGGTTTGAGTATATGATGATAACGAATATTATCAAATATAAAAGTAAAAAAGCATAATAAATTAAAATATAAAATATTTTTATATTTTTTATTATCTGTAATTGAAAACTCTTTAAAAGTTCCCAAAACAAATCAAATATAAAATTAAAAACATGATAAATTATAATATAAAATATTTTTATATTTTGTTATATGTAGAATTGAAAACTCTTTAATAGTTTCCAAAATAAATAAAACTCGTTAAAACATTAGATGTTAGATAAAAGTTTTGCTTAGTAAATATTCTACTAACTTTTAATTAATACTATAATATAAGTATCATAGTTTTTAATCAGTCATAATATTAATAAAGATAGAGTTTTTTTTGTCAAAAAGAGTAAACTTGTTTCATTTAATGGAGTCAAAATCAACGAAAGGCAAAAAAACAATGGTCTCCTATAAAAAATAATTAATATCCAATTTAACAATTTACTATGTTTTGATCTAAGTTTATTAGTTTTAGTGTTAATTATTATGGGATGAATAGAAATTAAATACATAGACATGAGTACTAAAACAACCCAATGAATTTCTCAAAGGGGTCTTATTTTATATTACTAGTGATTTTAGAAAGAAATAATAAAATATTGATGATAACATAAGACAATTACGTCGAAAGATCCTTATTTAAAAAATTAATAAGTTTATTTAATAATCTGATATAAATTTTCAATGTTATTTTATTATTTTTTAGAACTCCATAGAACCGAACTTCCATGTTATAGCACAGTACCGTGTACCTAGCAATTATAAACCAGGAAGAGACGTACTGTAAATTTCAGTCTACAGTTCAGCACTGGAGATGGAGCCATGATGCTTGCAGATAAATCCACAAGGAAAAGGCCATGAAAGAAAATAGCAATTGAACGAACATTCAGGAGGATAATCCACTGTAGTTGACCTAATGGAGAGGGAATTAAGTAATTCGCTTACTGAAACTGACAAGACACAGATTTAACTCTTGATGTGCATCGCCTTGCATGCACTTATAATCATGTAATGATAATTCACAATGCAATCCTGTCAACAAAAAGTAACAATGTCTTAGTTCAATCGCTATACAGACAGCACAGATTAGGAAAAACAAAAACAGTGTTTAGATTTCTATCATTGTTATCCTGAAATGTTGCCTCTGCACCATCTCTAATACCTAACCCTTGGTTCATTTTGCATCAAGTCTACAGCCAGTGGTACACAATTATGTAGGCCTGTAAGCGCTAGGTATAATCAGATCAAATGGCATTTCAACTTTCCAAGACACATGTTGCTGGCCCCAGTATAATGAACACTTTGTGCCGTCTAATCTACTTAACTGTCACTGGTAGTTTAAGTTCTCAGAATTGTTCTAGTGATTTCCAATACAAACTTCCTTTCTCCATCAACAGAATGACATATTAACTGTTTGTCATGTTAAGTTGAGCAAACTGGACCTGAGATTTTGAAGGTCGAGACACTTGCAACTATGAAAACATCTACGGATCAAACTCGAGCTCAACAAACTAAGAGTGTTATATGATAGAATTAAGTGCTCATTTCCGACAAGTTGATGAAAACAAACCGAATCTTAAAACATAGTTCACGCTCTGCACACTCGACGCATACATAGAAATCATACTTACCCCTTTTGTCATTGCGTTATAAACGGGTAGGTGGATAAATTTTGAATTTTTTTTTGTTTAAAATTAATTTTTTTATGTTTTTGAATTATTTTGATATTCTAGTATCAAAAATAACTTTTTAAAAATTAAAAAAATATATATTATTTTGATATATTTTCAAGAAAAAACACATGAAAAACAACCACTATTATTCTCATACACCCTAAAGATTCAGTCAAGAAGAAGCTTCCGTAGCTGCGCATCATGCGTTCCCTTCCCTGGACAGAATAAACCAAGTCTGAAACTAAAAGCACAACGGAAAACAAACAATATCCCTTGACATAGAACAAATTAAGCAACTCCGCGCCATTATATCAATTTTACAGACAACATGATCAGAAAGTTGTTTCTCAGTAGAGAATTGTGAGTTCTGCAAGTTTTCTGCTGTAGAAAAATCAACGTTAAATGCAAGAAACAATATGTCGACTAGCCTTGGCCATATATTATGATGTTAAATGCGCTGTATTCTTTTGCCAATAACTTCGAGAAACAATGTATATGCTTGCATCCCACCAGATAGTTTCATGTGCATAACCTCTTACAATTGAATTTCAGTCCCGCCCACGTTATTCTAAAAAAATCACACATATAAGCCCTATATAATTGGATAGTGTTGAAAATCAGTTCTTTAAGATCCAATTATCCTCATTTTTTCTAAATCAGAGGGAGCAGAGGCTGAAACCCAGATAAATAACAAGAAAAATGCACGTACGTGGCATAAGAAAGTAACCGACAGAGAAGAGCGGCAACTTTGGTAGACCATGTGCTTCACTGTTTCCTTGTGCACGAACTTCTGCTGGCCAGAAATGCATTTCTCAGGAAGCTCAGAGAATTGGTCTTCTACTGTTACATTTGATGTCTCAACAGTTGATTGATTATCCTTCGTGGTTAATTTCCTGGTTGGAACTTCCATAGTAATTTTTTTTTAACGTACTTGGCTGTCCTGAAATTAAAACAACCTCAGAAATGACATGATAAATCATAAGGCTCAGAAGTTTCAGTACAATCCTTCACAGCATCAATGATTTCTATGCTCCAAAGTGAAGGGATAAAAGAAGAAAAATAAATAAATGCATAAAGTAAGAAACAAGTATGAAGCCAAACAAAACCTGGTCCATGCAGCAAGAAAATCAAACCGAATCCATGGTTAAAACAAAACTGAAGTATCTTTCACTTGAAACCAAAGTTGCTTAAACTTCTATATAACTACCAACGCAAAAACCAGAACTGAACCATCACATTATGATAACTACAGGTTATTGAGTTAATGAAACATGTGCCGCCGCCACCCCCCCAAAAAAAAAAAAATCATCTGACCTCCTTCCTCCTTAGGAAAGGAATTCTTTAATGGCTACCAAAAGTTATTCAAAGGATTTATAAACAAAAACCCAACGAATTTCAAACTCATAATTTCTAGGAAATAGCTTATCAAAAGCTATAATCTGATTCAGTCACTCCACAACTAACAGTAGCCAATAGTATAAGGAGCAAGCAATGGGTGCTATATTTTAAGTACTGATTCAAAAAAATAAAGCACAAGAACCAACGCTATGGAAACCCGTAGTACTTTATTTTTATTAATGCACTTTGAACCATCAAGTCTTTTCCAGAGCAGAAACAACAGAACAGATACAGAACCCATTTACATGAGCAGAGACAAACAAAGTCCGGCACATATAAACCTACACGGATAGTTCAGATGGTGAACAACAGGTTTAGCAACAGTGATGTCTTCCTGAGGCTGGGGATGCATTTTTCCCAACATACAAAGAATTTGTTGCCAGCCGTTTGAACTTCCCAACAGAAGTCAATGGCATTGCAGGTTTACTATCGGTTAGCAGCAGTATGAACAATGATTCAGCATTTAAGCTGCTCATGGATATAGATCACCTCTTAGGTTGTACAGTGGTTAAATAAGAGCAGAGCCCTGTCCCCTCAGAGACATCTGATAAAATTGGAATGATCTGAGTAAGTTCATACATCACTAACATGATCCATCTACTCTTACAGCTTTGTACTAATTATAGAGATAAAGCAGGCAAAAGAGGCTACATGATCACTGTTCAAGGGCGTTGTTATTTGAAGAACATAATGCAAAAACATGTGGAGTTACACTAGCAGATATAAAATGAAAGAAAACATGCAACAAACACCATAATGTTCCATGGTCTGGAAGCTGGAGTAACTTGAACCATACACTAGCATATATCTATTTGAGATATGAAATTAGAAACAAAAAAATGGGTTAAGCTTTTGCTTCAAATAATTCTGTGATAAAAGTGTCATTGTGAATCACAAACACTCTGGAACCACCTTGCATGTCCATATCAATTCTGTATCAGAATACCAATTTGAAGATGTTTGGAAGTCAATAGCTTCTCCCAAAGTGGAGGCTTTTCTATGATTAGCTGCAATTGAGAACCTTCAAACAAGGGAGCATCTAGGGCGCATTGGAGTTCTTGATTTTCCAGCAAGCCTCTGCTCTATTTGTGGTGAGTATCAGGAGACGGTGGCGCATCTTTTCCTTCACTACCAACAGGTCTTGCAGCTGTGGTCAAGATTTTTCAATTGGTGGGGATGCTCGTGGGTGATGTCTAGAACAGTGGATGGCCTATTTCAGCAGTGGAGTATGCATGCTCATGGGAAAATGCACAAGAAAATGTGGCTCTTGGTTCTAGATTCAACATTTTGGTCCATTTGGCTGCTAAGGAATGCCAAGGTTTTCAATGGAAAATCCATTGATTGGGATGATTTGTTCTCCTTAACTCTCCTTAGTGTTGTTAAATGAGCTAAGTTCTTGGACAAGCAATTTGCATATATAGGCTGTGATTTATTGAGAAGCTCAGATGGAATCAAAAAACGGGATAGCACTCTGAATACCTGGGAGATACTTTGATACCTCTCTTACATATACACGTTGGTACATCATGCATTCATTTGTTGATACTATTCCACCTTGTTATTCTTCCAATCAAATTTCTTAATAATAGGAAACGTCCAATACTTGTTCATTGATGCTAGAGCTAAAGAGAGCAGAATGCAAGCTATCGATTAGCCAATGCAAAATGGATTATAATCACAAAATTCAAAATATGTAAGGATTAAGGTGCTGCATAATGTTAACTCCCTAATTTTCAATGGTCAACTCCATTGATATAATAACTTTTGACAGATAAATAGCCTCTGCTAGCCAGCAATATGAATCTAAGAAGAATAGAAATTTGAAGGAAAGCCTTATCAGCCTAGAGCTGATGCATTAAAAAAACAAAAACAACTTATTTCCCAGAGGAACATCCAAACACTCCCAAGAGAAAATGAAATAAAAGAGAAGTTCAAACCTAATTATTTGAAAACTGAAACATCAAATAGACAAAGCTGGTAACATAAAAAGCCTATTGTTGCTCAAGCATCCTTCTAGAAAACTGAAACATCAAACAGGACTGGAACTGATATTACCTGTAGTAGAAGAAGAGCTGGTCTTTGAAGCAATATGTGGTGTCGAGATGAAAGGAGAAAACATGTAAGAATCAGATTTCATGTAGTCCACAATTTTCTCGAGGAACCTTTTCTTGTTTTTCTTAATGGGATTGCTCTTCTTTTGAACACCTAATTACACTCTCTTCTCCATCTCTACTTGATCCACTCGGAATTCTGAAAACAGAAACAAACATAGAATTCATCACTCTTTCAATTAGGCCAAATTACTTAATCAACTTTTCAAATTCTTAGGCTCCAATCCCACAAAAAACGTAAAGGAGAAGTCACCATGAACGTAAGGATGGCAAGTTGTAAGTACGAAGAGAAATAAAAGCATTTACCAAAGCAAAGAAGAAAAAATAACGGGGAAAAAAATCCTGTAAAAATCATCTAAAAATAAAGCACAAAAATAAATGCAGAATTGGACAAATCGTCAGAAATCAAATCACAGCTACAAACAAAAAGAAAACACAAGCTGATGCATCGATATCTATCATCTATGTATGGTAATATAATCAATTGAAGATTCTAAACAGAATAAAGAAAGAAGGACAGTACAGACAGAGAGATTTCACCTCAAAGCCAACGATTTTTTTGGGGAGGCTGGAAAGAGAAAGCAGTTAGTCTTGAAAGCCAAATATTGTTTTCTGGTTATCTTTGATGGGTTTGCTGACTTGTTCTTGTTTTGAACTCCTAACAACACTCTCTTCCAATACCTGTGTCACTGTGTGCGTGTGTGGTCTCAAAGGAAACACTTCGGAACAGAGAGCAGAGAAAGGGAGGCAAAATCAACTAACAAGGCTTTCCTTGCTTCTTTTGGCGGTTCGGATCGTTAAGAAATACGTGGCACGTAATGAGAGTAGCTGCCTTTCTCTGCGGATCTTAAGGATTTCAATATTTTAGATATTTTGTTCTTGTTTCAATATTGAAATGATCACTTTCTTTTTCTATCTCTTCAAAATCAACAACAATTTCTTACATATTTGAGTTTTTCTCACATCGGCACGTTTGTTAGTTATTTTATGTGTTTTTACAGTGACAACTTTTATTTTTTGTGATGGCAGAAATAAAAACAGCTCCTTGTTATTTTCTGTGACAGAGCAAGAAGAAGAACAACCAAAGAACTACATAGAAACAGTAGAGAAAGTGTTTCCAAGCTGGTAATCCATTTTTTTCTTCACAAATTAATCCTTAACTCATAGTTATAATTTTACTAAATTCAAACATAGGGTGTTGCTGATTGATTAGTTTACTCTAGATTTTAGGCTTTTAGGTAGTTTAATTTAGATTTTATGTTCTAACACTAATGTTCATTCTTTCTACTTGTTAAGGCTAAATTAATGTAGTTATTGATTGTTTCAAGCTCAAGGTTCTCTACAGCTAATTTTTAGGATTTTCCCCTCCTTGTTATGGCCTTATTACATCTCTTTCTTAATAATAAATCTGCATTATTTCTTAACACTACTTCTTGAAATGCATTTCCAACAAAATCAATGACGAACCACCCATTTCATCATAAAGTTACAGAAGGTTTAGGGATTGCTAAAGTGATGAAATAGTCCGTCAGAAATTGAGCTTTTTATTGCCGATGCAATCAATGATGAAATAAAAAAATATTTAAAAATTTAAAAATATCTTCGGTAATTTTTGAAAGTAATCGAAGATGAATAATTAAATATTTTAAAAAAAATAATTGCCAATTACTAAGGATATATGTAATCCTTAACCTCTCGAATGGATACATTCATTTATACTGTATAAAACCTCCAACTTTTACCTCATATATACACTACATTAATAGGTAGATGCTCTATTGAGTTGAATAACGGAGTGAAGATCATTTCAAGTTTGTAAATTATCTTAATAATGTTTTTTTCAAGCTGCTTCATATGTTAAATATACAACTTGTTTGGAAAAATATCTTTAAAAATGTGATTAATTTTTGTAAGTGTATTTCATATCCCTTTTGGCAATAAATCTCTATAAGTAATTGGAATGAATATTTGCATAAACACATGACTCTTAAACCATTTATAGATAAATAGTTGTGCATCCTTGTCTAATACGAATGTGTATTTGAGATTTGCAACACATAACTCATCATTAACCAACTTTATATTCTCATGGTCACATTACAAAGCTAGATTCATTCTAGCTTTTATATTCTTTTTTGTTTTTCTTTACACGTCCATGATCTTGTTAAAAATGTTATTGAACATATTTTTCTTGATATGCATGACATCTAAATTATAGCGGATGACATTGGTCTTTCAATAAAGAAACTCTCAAAAAATACTTTGTTTTACTCAGTTATGAGTCATACCAAAACTAAAAAACTTTTGCTTACCAAAATAAAAACCAAAAATACAATGTTCTTATATTGTGAAACTTCATCGTACACTTCTTCACCCAATAATATTAGCATTGCAATCAAGGTTGTTAAAATCACGATTTAACTCGTAAAATCGTACGATTTTACGAGTTAATATATGCTTAATGTGCAGAATCGTCTTAAAAACTCGAAAATTAATAAAGTCGGGTTGAAATCAAGTGAAATCGGTAAAATCGCAAAAAATCACGATTTTGGTACCGATTTTATGATTTCAACAAAAACATATACTACACTGCAATAGTGCAATATATGTTTCCTCCAGACCAATAATGGTATGACATTTGTCCACACAAAAGACATTGCTGCTAGCTACACCCCGAAAAAGATGACATGGCAGACTTCCTTGTCAGGCTCGATTCCCAGTATATCCCCTCTTGCCTTCACTTCAACGGCACAATTAACCTCCCTTGATTAACTACTCCTTAATTACTTATTAACTCAACTTTTTAATATCTCACAGTCCAATAGTGTCCCAGTCCCTCGTCACTAATGTTATAAACAAAAGCTATTTCTAGCCTGGTCAGGTAGTGTTTGTCATGTTCTGAAAGTCTTTTTTAATTTTTTTTTAAGTTATAAATTAATATTTTTTTATATTTTTGAATCGTTTTGATGTATTAATATTAAAAATAAAAAAATATATTATGTATAACACATTTATTATGGTACTTCTTTTTTAACAAAAATTTAATTAGAATCATATTATGTTTGGATTAATTACAAAGCTGATTTGAGTTGATTCTTGAATTATTGAACTTATGGCATCTAGAAAAAAAATTCTGGTAATAGACTTGAAGTGGGATGGGAACAAGGTATAGATATTGAATTGTTGAACCATATATTTTAATATGCTTGAACTATATATGAATTTTTATTTGAACCATGTATTTTAAGGTGCTTGAACTATGTATGAAAAAAATTTCCTTACGATTTTATGATCCGTTTTTACAATCCAAATTTATTTTACATTTTCCGTGCCATGTCAAAAATATATTTTTGATAACCTTAATTGCAATATTCATTTTAGCTTTACCTTACAAGAAGTTCTTTGTGTTATTTCCGAATCGATAATAACTTGGTAAGAACATCTTGTTACAATAAAAAAAAAAAAATAGAAGCTTTATTGCCATAAATGCATCATCATCATGGCAGATTAGTCACCCACAGTCATGGCAGTTTCGTTAATGAGATGATGAAGCCAAAAGATCTCATATCTACTTATAATTTCTTAATTTTGTTTCGTGATGTTATGCAGTGATAGTGAGAAAACTGGATTCGTCAACCTTGTCTCTTGCTATCTTAGGTAATTCATTATTCTTCAACCAGCTACCTTTAAAAAACTTGATTTTATTGCTCAAAGATAAAAATAAAAATAAAAATAAAAATTGAATATTTCTATTTTATATGATTGTGAATTTTGTGTGTGAACATTTTTTTGGTATGACTCATAACTGAGTAATTACACTATTTCGTTGAATTACACTGTTTCGTTGAATTCTCCATGCCAAACATTTTTTTTTTTAATTTTAATTGGCTTAATTCTGCTTTATACTGAATAGGATTGGGCTGTTTGTTCTAAATAGCATACTGGTTTTTTGTGAATTTGAATGTGATGTGCTGAATTGGAACCAAATGTAGACCTGGATCGTGGGAAAGTTGATCACACCAAGGGAAAAAAGTTGGGCCCCAAGAGGAACACATTTCCATCAATTTGTTGTGCCCCCCCATTTTGTCCTTCAGAAGAGATAACCATGACCTGACGATGTTCAAGGGCTTGGAAACTGCGAGGTAACAAGCTTCTTCAATTATTTAATAGAGAATTAAATGCATCAACAGTTTCTGCTTCAACTTCATATATAGACTTTTCTAGCATATCATATCCCAGTGCCCACATACGGGCCCCGACTCTCATTACTGAATACTGATCATCTTCATAGAAAAAAGAAAATGGAGGCCCTACCTTGCTCAGGTTAGTTACGTGTTGTGTTTGATTATTTCGTATTTTGGCGGAACCTGTAACAGGGACCGGTGGTGGAGTTCACCTGCTAGAAGGTTGCTCTACACTGTTTCAGAACTAAAAATATACCCTCTCGGTGATTGAACCTACTGGGTCTTGATTTGCTAATATATAGCTGATGATAATTTACAGAGTTGGATAGCTCAAATCCAAAGCTTGCACGCGAGTGACGTATTGTGAGGAAAGAATATGATGGAATTACTGGAACAGTGGAAGCGAGTCTGGAGCCAAATGAAGGGGTTTAGATTCCAAAAGGTAACATGAGTTTCCTGTCAAGAACATGATGGGCATGAGCCAAATGAATGAACAGCACATGAGCAGAGGACTCCCTTCACAGAAGCTGAAGCAGATTGGAGTTCGAGGGTCTTTAAGCTGCAGAAAATTACATATAAAGAGTAGCAATAATTGTTGAAGTTCAATTACATATAAAGTTCAATATCAACTAGGATTTAAAATAATAGAATTTAGAGTTAATAAAAATTTTAATATTAGCTAAAAGAAAAATTCTAATTAATATAGGAATACTTGATGAAGAAGGATTTGTAATAGACTAGTTTATTACGATTCTTGTTTAATTAAAATGTTAGATTTTTTATTAAATTAGGATTTCTTTGAATAGTTTAATTCATTGATTAGCTAGAACTTGAGACCTATAAATAAACTTATAATCTTAAGCATAAAACACAAGTTGAGAGAGATATAAAAAAAAACTAGAAAAATTTATCTTATAAGAAAAATCTTAATAAATATTATTTTTTTTATTATTATTATTTAGCTTTGTTTTTATAAATTATTTATCACATCCTAATTTTTTTTGCCAATAATAATTATGTTTGATTGCTTTAACATAGTCTGTTTAAGAATGTAATTATGGTTAATTTCTTGTATTATTGGCCAGCAATAATGACGAGTAGAAAAGGCTTTCTTGGACCTAAGCAGATTAATTTCTTACCTATTTACTGGGGCCATAACTAGCTAGAGGCTACATATACTGTAGTCTTGGCCATGTCTATATTAATTTCTTACTTGTGCACTGAAAATTTTAAAAATGAAAATATATATATAAATGGGTTAATGCATTTGTTGTTTAAACTAAGATATTGATTTTTTAATTAAAAGTATATTATCCTATGCTTGTATTATTATAATAAAAATATTACTATCTTATTTTTTCTCCCTAACTCTTCTATAAATGTGCATCCTTTTCTTCTATAAAAGATTTATAATGTTATGTAATTTAACATTCTTTTGGGGCTTAATTAATTCCACTCCAATTTTATTTAATATAAAATAAAATTAATATATGTTTCTATATATTACAGATCAAGTTTGGATCTTATTGAAAATTTCTAGCTCTTTCTTTATGTATATACTGACTTGTTACCAACATCCTTATCTGATAATCACCTTGTCTTCCTCTTTCTCCTTTTACTGTCTCCTCCCTTCTCCTGCAAATCTTTTTCCAAACCCAACTTATAAATTGATTATATAGTTACCATAGTTAAGAATATTTATTTAGGTATTGAAATTAATTGATTTTGAGTGATTTGCTAGAGATAATTATTTGAGATGTGATTTTTTAAATTGATGTAACATGGATAAAAAAAATTTAAGAAACTGTAACAACCTATTTTGAAAATTCTAGACAAAATGAACTGCGAGATTACATAGGTTGACCTGGAAAAATTTTAAAAAAAATATTTGAGGTTTTAATATTTCATATGAAAAAATTAAGAAACAATCCATGTGAATATAAACTATATATGTTGTAAATAATGAAGTTTAAAAGATTATTTCAAAAACAATTTTATCTCATATTAGAAAGATATTATCTTATTTTTTAAGTTGAAGTATTTAAATCAAAAAGATTTTTTATCTTACATTCAAAAAACATAACTTTTTTTCTTGTAAACATAGAGTATATATACTGAATAGCTTCAAATCCCATATTAAAAAAATAAAATATTATTTTAGTATTTATATAGTGAACTTTGAAATAGAATAGTAACCAACTGAAAAATATAAAAAAAAAATCTCTAGCTAGAAAAAAAAACACATTTAAAAAACAAGTCTCTACTAAGTTTTGTCGGGTCATTCGGGTTTAAATATATTAGAAAAAAACACATTATATCAAATATTTTAAATGATGTACTTTGAAAAGGATGTTACAAGTTATTTTCTAATATTTTTTTAATTTAATGTGATAAAAATATAATTTTACTAAAACCTCAAAAAATAAAAAAAAGTTTACAACTGACGAGAGTATTTCTTTTCATTATCTAGGTTGTCATAGCGCTCCATATTTCAAGGCCTCTCTTTAGTGCCAGGGGCATAAAAATAACAGACTGAATTAATTTAGTAATATTAAAAATACCAGATTTTTAGTGACCTTACATATATATAATTTAGATTTATTATATGGGTCTATTTAAATCACTGAATCCACTAACTCATAAAATAACTTGATTTAAGTAATGTTACGTCCTGAATAAAAAGAAGCTGGAGAACAGATTTATTTAATAGATATTTTTTTATGAAAAAAAAAAGTTTTACGCGCAAACTAAGAACACGCCATGACCATGGACATGTGATTTTCTTTTACTACTTTTTATATATATAAATAAATAGATTACAATAACCATCTAAAAATTTGAATATTTATTATATCCAGAACATCTTTAATTACTATTTAGAATTTCATGACAACAGAAATAAAATAAAAGCGGTAACTTCTGCTCCATTCATTAACATGCAGATCGGATTTTGGAAGTACAGATGACAAAATATATATCGCCTATGAATTGCAGCTTAAAACCACTTATGTCTCTAAATCCTTGGTTTCTTCATAACAAGGCATTCACATGGAGTTTTGTTTGATGGAGTTTGAGACTGGTTTCAAGCCATGCTTTAATGCAGCATTCCAAACCACGTCGATTCTGTCGACATCAAGTGCCCCAACTTCATGGTGAGTCCAGCCTTCTAGCAGGTGAACCACACCACCTGCATGGCATGCGTGGACTACTCCTCTGTCCATGGTATACTGTTACATCATCCACCAAAATGCTAATTAATCAAACAGCAACACGTAACTAACCTAAGCAAGGTAGCTTGCTCATCATGACGACTGTGTTGGCTGTAGCTAGGGGCTCAATTTTCTTTTTTCCATGGAGATTATCAGTATTATTCAGTAATGAGAGTCGGGGCCCGTATGTGGGCACTAGGTATGATATGCTAGAAAAGTCTATGAAGTTGAAGCAGAAACTGTTGATGCATTTAATTCTCTATCAAATAATTGAAGAAGCTATACTTCTCAAAGAAAAAAAAAAATTGAAGAAGCTTGTTACCTCGCAGTTTCCAAGCCCTTGAACATCGTCAGGTAGTCTCATGGCTGCAAGATCACCATAAGTGCAGTCTCTTCTGAAGGAAAAAATGGGGGGCACCACAAATTGATGGAAATGTGTTCCTGTTGGAGCCCAACTTTGCTCCCTTGGTGTGATCCACTTTCCCACGATCCAGGTCTACAATTGGGTTCCAAATTCAGCACATCACATTCAAATTCACATAAATCCAGTTTGATATTTAGAGCAAACAGCGCAACCCTCTTCATTATAAAGCAGAAATAAGCCTTCTTCTTCTTCTTTTCTTTTTCCTGAAACAAGCTTTAATATCATAAATAGTTTTTGGTCACAGTACCTTGCAACTACGAGCAGCCTGATACTTTGTCACTTGGACAAAATAACTTTGATATTCGAGTGGGGCCTCTTTCTGAATTTTTTCAAATCTTTCTGTTGATGAAGTCAGCATCTGCAGTATTTGTTTTTCTCCATCAAAACCAAAGATGCATACTTATATATAGCCATTACAATTTGTAAATTATATATTGAAATAAGAAAATTTAATGAAGAAGATTGGTAGTGTGGGAACACTTACTAGGACTCTTACTCTCCTTTGGCTGAGGTAGAGGGCAATAGCTCTTCCAAGTTTGGAAGTCGCTCCTGTTAAAAACACTTCTTTCACATCCTCAGGGATTTCATTGAGAATAACTGCAGCAGTTAAGGTATTTCCATGGACAACTCGAACTCTAAGGTTTGGGTGCTTGTTCACAAACAGTGTACCACCTCCATTCAGAGCTTCATTCTGCACACAGATTTTGGGGGAAACGTTATTATTTTTTACTTGTAAAAATATATGTTTTTATAATGTTTTGATGCGTCAGTATCTAAATAAAGAAAGAAAACAGCAACCACCATAAATGACTAAATAAAGAGACTGGCAACATCAATTATTTTGATGAACCTTCATTCACTAATTTACGGCGTTGGCCTTTTCGGACACAAACCGCAACCAATATGACTGACTAATGGGTCCCGATGAACTCGAATCCCTTAAGCATGTACAGTATTTTAGGAGAACATGATTGATGGAGACTATTTGCTTCTGAATTTGCATTTACCGGACTACCAAAAGTTATAAAAAAAAAAGGTGAACCTACCTTTTCCAGCACGGATTTTTTATTTTTTTTTCAATTCAGAACATGGTTGATGTCTAGTATTCCTATCAGAAATCACCAGAAGTAATTTTTTTTCTTTTTTAATTTTCAAAACAAGTACGATATGGCAAGGACAAAATCTATATATATATATATAAATAGCAAGGGAAGAGAAAATGAATTTTACCATTAATTTAATTACCAACCTTGTTCAATGCAGCAAGGCTAATGATCTTGACCCCGAGCCTATCAGCCCTGAGAATGGCCTGTTCTATGTGCTTGTTGATACCCTCTTTAGCAAATGGCAAGAAATACTGCATAAAAAAAATTTGCATAAGAAATTTCCTAGCAAGCTTCAACAATGGGTTACTGCAGAGAATTCAAGGCCAAAATTTGAAGCAAACCTGAAAGCCGAATCTAGGAACGCTCCATGTCTCATGCAACCTGCCTCTGAGATTATAGAAAGAGACTAGGAAGGTCTTAGACCAGACCCACATCATAAGCATAACAATAAATGCCGAAGGCCAGCAAAACAGTAAAAAGAGCCTCATCTGGTAAGGCAATGAAGCATACGATCGTATGACAAAAGGGGCATGTATTGAAGATGATACATCCACAACATGTGCTAAGAAAACGAAATCAGGTATAGTTCTCCTGTCTTTTCCTGCATTACAGCAAATCATTTGTCAAAAATCTTGACTTTTTAAGCTTCAACTCTGAAAAGAAAGGGGAAATGCAAAAATCACTAAAAAAAAAAAGGATATTAGAATCATGAAGCATGTCAGAATGGCAAAAGGAGACGCTTTTAACTCTACAATTTCCTTAACCAAGTGCCATCCCTAAAGAGTAGTTCTAGATTTCCATTATTGATTGTAACTCTGTGCATGTGCGATGCTCTACTGTCTACAGCATTTTGAGGTGCACTATTAGCGCAATGGGTTCCATCAAATTTATGGAGCCACTTGATCGATGGTCCCCTATTATCAATGTTCAATTTATTGTCATCATTGCTGCATGGATCTATTGTTGATTGACTAGCTTAAATCTTTTAGGCACAAAACTTGATATCCCAGTCCCATTTATTGTATGATAGAGGAGTACTACTATAGTGTGTGGCTTGCCTGCATCTGAGCTCAATTTCCTGTGTAGTTCCCAAGACTTGTTATTAAGTGTCTTCCATATTGCATCAAAGAATGGCATGAAGAGGCAGAAATTGGTGCCCGTGTCTGTATGGTGCAGGCTGTGGTATCTGTATCACTCACCAGAACAAAGTTAACATAAGTCATAATTAAAAAAAAAAAATTTGTTTAAGAATAAAATTAAATAAATGCAAAATTGAAACGGGATATATTTGATATTTGGGTTGGATTAATGTCTAATTGGAGATTGCAAGTATTTCCTCACCAACCTCACCCTATTGTTACATAATATAGTAGGGCCTCTATAAATTAATCAAGAATGCCAACATATGGAATGGATTCTCCTCCACGATAGTACAGTGCTGTGAGAGCAAATGTTAGTGCTACTTTTTGTTTCTTAATTATATGAATTGCAAAGATTACTACTTACGTTGGAGTGTAGAGAAGATATCTAAGAAAGGGAAGGGTCTCAAACAATTGAAGAGGAACAACCTCCACATTGCTATGCCCCAAGCATCTAAGAAAATCAAACACCAGGGGATACCCATAAATTATGCTTCTTGATCCGTATCCCATCATATGAGATCCAATTATTGGAATTCCAATGACTGTGGATAGAGCAAGATGCTCCAAAAAGGTTGCATTTGCACCTGAATTACCAAAAAAGAAATATCTTGATCATAAAATGAAGTTTCGATTCTGTCAAAATCTGTGACATATCATACTGATTCTTTTTCCTACCTGTATAAGGATGCAACACTGGAGAAGAATGGTGGGTTGAATGGTACTGGGTGAAGAGATAACCTTTATGAAAGCATCTGTGAACCCAATAGTACAGGGGCTCTGAAATTCCCACATGGAGTGTCAAAATGGTAATAAAACCTTTTGTGTTCCATAGAGGAACATTTACAATAAATGGTGGGTAGATGTAACATGAAATGGAAGCAATGAGAGCTTGAAGAAGTATGAAATTATCCCTGTAAAAATAACCAGCAAAAATAAAAGCAGCTATAATTATGAATTGTGCCAAATCTTAAATTTTAATTAAAAACACAGATGAGATCGTGTCAGGAGAAGCTTGTACCAATCCCACTCTTTGTCTATCTGCTTGAAATCATAGCCTTGTCGATTAATCCGGCGAGTACGTGTTAGGAAAAGCATGTTGACAAAACTGTTCCACAGTTGATGAAGAAGAGCTCTAGCAATACATATAATCAAAATATGGAGACACCAATCACCCTTGAAAGAACCCTCTTGAGTCCTTGTATACAAGACTTTACCAAGAAGAGGTCCGTATAGCAGATACTTCACACATAATACACGAGAGAGAGAGAGAGCATAAGCATAACAACAAACTAAACAATGAAGAAAAACATACATTGATAATACTTCATTAAATTTCTGAGCAAAAGAAATTCTTGATCAAGGATATGTGAAAGTTCCTATACCTTATAAACGCCCAGGTTCTCCCAAGGCCAAGCTGACAAAGGACCTGCCATTTTTTTGCAGTAAAGCACCTGATCTTCAACGGTTTTCTTCAATTTTTTCTTGAGTTTTTACTGGAGTATATGTCTCAATTTTGCTCCTGTAAGCAGCTTTATCTTGTTGGGTAAAAAGATAGTTCCCTGGTTATGGCTCAAAGTGGTTAGCTACACCACAAATGAAGCGAAAAAACATGAACGCAAGCTCCAGATGGAGCAACCCTTAGAGGGTAAGAGGGGGAGAGAGAGATGAAAGGAAGAGAGTATCAAGTTCAGTCTCTCTCTCTTTGATTTTTTCCTTTAAGACTCGACTAACACTGTATATCTATTACTCGTAACTGCGATATCTTTATGGAGGCACCCACATATATATAGCTTGAAGGAAGGACCAAAAATACAGTTGAAGTTCTTAATCAATCTTTATTTAGCAGCTCACACTTCCATGTTTTTGTCTCATTTCCTCTCCTCCCTTGTCATTTGGCACACAGCTGGAGTGGTGGCCTCATGCTCCTAGAAATTAATGACTCTTTGGTTGGGCAGTTGAAGAATTCAGCTCACGGTTTGTGCCAAATTGGTAATTAATTCAAAATACGTGTTTGTTTTTTTTACGTTCTATTATAGGGTTTTTTTATTTAAAATTAATTTTTTAAAATTATTTTGATGTGTTAATGTTAAAAATAAATTTTAAAAAATAATTAATATATTTATAAAAAAAACAACCGCTATTATAATATCAAATAAACCAATAAGAAATATATTTTATGGTGGAGATGGAAATAATAATTAATTTTTGTCTTGATTTTAAGAATATTTTTTAACTATTTTTTTTTATTCTTTCTAGCAAGGAAGGTTAAAGAAGATAAAAGATAGGGATGGCAATAAATTAATTTTTTTATATAAATATCTCTTTAAATATTTTATCATTTTAATGTTTATGTTTACATCATATTTAGACTAATAATTTTACCCAATTTAATTTTTACTATTAAATTTGGAAAACTAAAAGATATAAAAATAAAAAAATCGTGAAAAATATGAAAAAACATTTCTTCAATGTTTAACATATAACTAAAAGGTATCAGTATTTTATTGTGGATTGTCCACAGTGCAATTCATAATAAAACGATTAATTTGTCCTTCAAAGATATCAAAATATAAAATACATATAAGAGTGGAATAGTATTTTTACATTTTGTTGCTTAGTATAATTACGCCCATGATTTTAGAAGGAAAAAAAAAGGTTTTATGTTCAATGGTCATTTCTTAATTTTCATATTTTTTCATAGTCTAATTACCAAATAGCTCTTGGGGTCAAAAATATTTTCTAAGGGTAAAGGGTATCTTTGGTTTCTCAAACCTAGGTTTATTTTTGCAATTATCACATGGGATTAGGAGTGTTTTGCTCTTTGTAATAACCCTTGGAATTAACTTTTTCTTGTTTAAGGTCAAGGGGTGTTTTTAGTTTTTTTTTAAATTATCATGTGGGGTCAGGAATGTTATGATCTTTCTGTAATTCAAAAAAAAAAAAGTGGTTGGGGCGCGCAGAGCCCACGCCAGCAAGTGGAAGGCGCTCGCGCCTTTTGAGCGGCGCGTGAGGCTCCTCTCAGTGGTTGTTAGTGGTCTTCAACAACGGCATCCGAAGTGTCATGTCGCCCTCCACACGGTGGGCCAACACATGTCATCATTCGTGGCGCAGAGGAGTTCAAGCAAAAAATTTTCTCCACCCCTCTTTTCTCTCTCCTCTATATCAAAATATGTGTTAACCTTGTAAAGTTGCAAAATGGTTCTCAATCTTCTAATTGTATCGAATCTGATTTATTTATTTTTTAATTTCATCCCTTA
>Ga0307518_10000998_pt1 | contig 21116 bp, 9 predicted proteins | sample 25_EM_MG_FD_203889 | JGI IMG/M metagenome (GOLD analysis project Ga0307518, IMG submission 203889) | Populus trichocarpa ectomycorrhiza microbial communities from riparian zone in the Pacific Northwest, United States - 25_EM | ecosystem: Host-associated > Plants > Roots > Unclassified | place...
ATATATATATATATATATATATATCAATGGAATCCCATACAGTAAGTAGGTTAGAACACAGACAAGACACCAAAAAACAAGAAGAAAAAGGAAAAGAAACTCCTGTGTCTTCCGCAAACTACAATCATGTGTTGTTGGACCATTATTTTCTACCTTTTACGAGTACCTGCTAGGCTACTAACTTTGTATACAGTTTTTATGTTGCCGCTTAGGCACACCCCAAATCAATGGCCAAAAAGGGTTCTTGAAGGAGGGATCAGTATCCCTATATTATCAGCAACACTAGCAAGGAAACTGTCACTGGAATTAATCATAATAGCAGCAGGCAGGAACTACAATGACAGCACAGTGAAAATCCTTACATCTGAAGGATTCTTAAATTTCTCAAATGGCCAGATTAGAGAATTAAATTTCTTAAATTTCTCTAATCATGTTAATTAATTAGCATGATTAGAGAATGTGAAATCTAATCCAGGGTTAACTTTTGATTATGGAATTCGATATTAGTAATTAATGTTCATTTCACTGCCAAATTTGTTGGATGCTGTGGTAGGTGGTACCACTAACTTGAAGGCAACGATACGATTAATTGGAAAGATGGGAATAACATCATTTCCCTATTATGAAATTACAAAATAAACTAAAACTAATATACATTTTCTACTGGAATCCACGATGCTTTTACGTTTTGTCATTGAACTTTTTTCTGCTTGATTTGATTTTTTGTTCTCAAATTAAAATCTCATTATTTTTAATATGTTAAGTATTGTTAAAATTAAAAGACAGGAGATCAAACTGAAAAACATAAAAAAGCTAGGTGATCATTTTAAAATTGACTCATAAAGTCAATTTTGGTCCTTTTACTTTACAACTTATCATTTTTCAATCCCATTAGTTTTTAAAAAATTTCTTTTTTGTCCAAAATTTCATTTATTTTATTTTTCAGTTTTTTATTTTAGTTAGGAGTGAGGAAGTAGAGAGAGAAAATTGTTCATTAACATTGATTTTGACCACCAAAATCATCAATCTTAATGCGAACAAATTTTATTCGATAAAAGGAGTTCTACTGGTGTCTTCTTTCACTTTCAAATTGCATGAGAGAATAAATTTGATCTAAAAAATTTTTAGGTTTCAGCTTGATTTTTTTATTTTGAATTATTGTTTTGGGTTATTTAAAGACATAAACAAGTTTATTTAGGTCTCTATGATATTTTTTGGTTAAACAATAGTTGAAAATGAATTTTTGACTATAAAACAGCTTAACCTTGACTTTCTAGTGATTCTCCCATTGCTGAAATCTAAGCGTTTGTTTTTTTGTTTTTTTTTTTAACGTTGGGGTAGTAAATAAGAAATAACAATGAAGGTCTAGGTGTGTGGGTCTGGGCTGGCAAACATGTGCGCCTCCACTTTTTTATGAAGGCACAAGCGCACTGAACAACCCATACCCGCTCACTTGGATCTTTTTTGGGTACTTTGGTTTTTTTTTCTTTTGATTTTTTTTAATCTTATCCTTTGATGTTGGTTTTTTTTATTTTTGTTTTTTAATTTTATCCTTCAATATTTAGTTTATTTTTAATTGGTTTTTATTATTTGTTTTATTTTGCTTTTTATGGATTTATTACAGTTTCAAATAAAATCCTGCAAATTTATTGATGCTTTGATTTTATAAATATTTATTTTTTATGTTATTTTTTATAATCATCCAAATTATTTTTATATTTTCCAAATCAATGGAGTTTACATTGAATTAATCTCCATATATATATATTTCTTTCTTCTAGAAAACATGTTAGCCTACTCAATTCTTTTTTTATGTTAGAAAAATATTTATCTGACCCATGTTACCGATGATAACATTCAAATTCTACCCGTGTCAAGCGTTTAAAAACATTAATTTCCTCCTACCATCACCTGTTTTATAATCTTGCGGTTTTTTCTACAATGCTTCTGGAATTTGCCCTTTTCCAGTATAGTTTCCATATATATTTTTTTTTGGCTAAAACTAACCCATCCCCTGACCACGGGTTAAATGTCATTAGCTTCTAAAAGAAATTTTCATGTCATTGGTATTTGAACAGAGTGTATTAACTTAAATTAGTAAAGATCAATTATTGCGTGTACATATGACTTCATTTTTTAAAGTTTATATGTCAAATCATGACACGTGTCAGGCAATAATTGATCATTTCTAATTTAAATTAAGAAATGGATCAAATCGAATCAAACAATTTGTTTAGAGACTAATGACACTATAATCAATAATTTAGAAAGATTAGACATAATTTAGCCTTTTTTTTTTTCCCTTCCCAAAGCGGTTTATTTTCTTTTAAGAACATATGTGGCACTTTCTGAAATAATTTAACAAGAGTTATTATAGGCCGTGGTTGAATTTTATAAATAGTCAATTAAACTTTGACCAATAGATCCTCTTATAATACACTAGCAGATTCAATATAAACAGTAATATCTTTAGATTTTTTTCTCAAATTACGGTAATTGGATCTTTGTGAAATATATTTTTTTCTCACAGAATGTTATTGATGTACCATTGTTTAGGACAATAAATTTAAGTTCAAACATTGCATAGGAAAAGAGTAAAGCTATAATACACAGTGCACATGAGAAATATATATATATATATATATATATATATATATATATATATATATATATATATATATATATATATATAGAGGCTACGCTTGATATGGAGTTATCACCTTGTACTAAAAACCATATTATAGTTATATCTCTGTGACTGGGGACATGGGAGAGTTGACTGCAACTAATGACAACAAATATACACTCTTTTAGATGCACCGGGTTGATGAGACACAATTTTCCATGTAGTATGTATGGTGTTTTTTTATTCGATAAAGAAAGTATGGTCTTCTGTAAAATCTTTATATTGATTAAATTCAAGAAGGGTGTATAGCTAAAGAGCTTATGATATAATTTAATACATAGAATTCGAAGAAGATAGTTTCGGAGGGTGATGAGCTCTGATATTATCCCATGAGCTTGAAGGCCAAGCCAAGGCCTTTGATAAAATTATTAATTTTCTGGTTCTGGCAATATGATCTCTTTTTTCTTAGCAAAATGACTGATGGATTATGCTTAATACTTACAAAAGATACCTTTTTTAGAGTTTGAGGACTCTCTGATGATTATGTCAATATTATATGAGAGAAAAGACAGTCCTCTTTTAGAAGAAAGCCCTATATATATGTGTGTGTGTGTGTGTTATTTGTAATAGAGAAAAATCGAACCTGCCTTATGAAGGTTACATTGGTTCCTTTTATAGCTCTTGAGGTCCCCTTTTTCATGGAAGGGGAAAAGGTTCACATGTCATCCAAATATCTTTTTCTTATAAGGATAAAATATCTTTGACTCATCATAGTAAAATGTCTCTAATCTTATCAGGATAAAATATCTTTGACTCATTAGAGTAAAATGTCTCTAATTATAGGTCTGATGATTCTCAAGACCCACACAAGTTTGGGCTCAACACTCTACTGAGCCCGACGATATTGGTGGGTCTGGCGATTTGCCAGATCCACACAAGTATGAGCTCAGCGCTTAGTTGAGCTCAAAGATGGTGGCTTTGGCAGTTCACCAGACCTATACACGTTTAGGCTCAGCGCTTGGCTAAGCCTAAGGGTGGTGAGTTTGGCGGTTTGCTAGAACCACACAAGTCTAGGCTAAGCGTTTGGCTGAGCCTGAATATTATAGGTTTGGTGTTTCACCAGACCCATGTAAGTCTAGGCTTAACACTTAGATGAGCCCAAAGATGGTGGGTTTAGTAGTTTGCCAGACCCAGACATATTTGGGCTCAACTCTTGACTTAGCTCAAAGATGATGGGTTATCATCCTAAACTTTGTTCATTTGTTCGGAAGAGAGGACTCAGGAAAGACAAAAAAAATATTAATCCATCAATAGCCCTCAAATCTTTGTGTATTATACATAAAGATTTTGAAAATCTCCTACCAGCAGCAAATGAGAGCTCTTTTACCTTCCCTAAAAGATTTTATGTGTCTTATACAAGATTGTTAGGATTTTTAAGCCTAGGTGACTTGTCTTTACCAGGAGAAGGTGTCCATTGGGAAACAAAATGGTGGCTTGCATCAAGTAGAATAATTGAGTGAACTTTTGGAGATCGATAATGATATGAAAAGTCGTTCATCTGACAGTAAGAGTAAAAAGATTTTTTTTCTTTATAACTATAATCGTTTTCTTCTTGTGACTTTTCTTTTACTTTTAATCTTTGTGATTTTTGAAAACCTACTCCCGTAGTAAGACCCTAAATTATCTTTGCCACCTTTATTCTTGACCAAAAGGGGAAAACTATTTCAGACATCTCTTTCATCAAAACCTTTTTTCCTATTTTTCTTTTACTTAGAACAAAAAAGGACCTAAGGAACATCATATCTGTTTCTAAAAAGAGAAGCATTTCATCCTCTGATGAGGAGTTCAGGTTTCAACTAGAACTTAAAAGAAGTGATAGGGGACATGAGTCCCTCATATTAGGACCTAGGGTGAGGGAAAGTGCCACATTGACTACCTCATCTGATGGGGGAAGAGGATAGAAGATCTCTTGGTAGGAGTCCATCTTTTGCCTCTTTCAGAGACTTTCAGGAGAGAGGGAGGTTACCTCAGACTCCTAAGGATGATGTCCCCAACAATATATGTGTTGCGGACATGGAATTCATTGCTCGTCACCAACCTAGTGAGTATATAGCCCAACTGCCTTACCCTGATGAGTGCATCATCTAACTGACCTTGGGCACCTCCCAATGTTATTTTAAAATTACCACCCTCATTTGCATGTATGTAATGAGATACTCCTTTTCTCTCCAAGGATTCGTGAGGGATATGTTCAACTATTACCAGCTGGGTCCAGGCCAACTGTATCCCAATAGGTGGACAATCGTGTCCTTTTTAAAAATATTCTGTAGAATGGTTGGGCTCAAGCCTATGATAAATTTTTTCAGGTGTTGCTACCAACTGGTCACTGATATTGATGGCAACAACGATGTGTTGTGGTTCTTTACCTTTTTTAACAAGAGCAATGGTGCTATGAAGAACACGTTGACTGTGAAGCTAATATCTGTTAAGAAGTGAAGAAGGAGATAGTTAGTCATAAGATATGTTTCGATGGTCAATCGCTGAGAGGGATTGCATTCAATTTAGGGCTATTCCCACTACTGGAGGGTCCCCCACATAAAGTAAACAGCATGCCTCGTCTAAGCTCGGACGAGAAGAAAAACTATGTCATACTGGATTCAATCCGTAACGACTATGAAGTCGATAATGTGACCAAGAGAATATACCAGGCTATTTTACAAGGTATAAAGACATCCTGCCATTTTCCTTCGTTTTCACCTCATTTCAAAATGTAACATCTCTTTGTCCTTACAGGGCTAATAACTGAAGGATAAGGAGATGTGTCATGAGATCCTCTTGTAAAGAGCTTGCCCGATGGGTCTTTTTCTTGTGCCACTGGTAGAGGCAGAGGTGAAGAGAGGAGGGGAGACTCCCTTATCCTCGTTGGAGAACTTTTTGTTCTTGAGGGCCCTACCTCTGTAGAGATAATAGTCGGGGCTATAGCCCTACCCAAAGCTGGGGGTTGTGATCTTCCCTTGTCTAAGAAAGAAGTAAACCTGGCTCCCCCTATAGTGATTGCGGGTGTAGATATCAATTTCAAGAAAAGAAAAATCTCTGCCCAGGTGGAAATCTATACTCCAGTCCTACCGATAAAGGCTTATGTAATGGTGTTCCCTTTACCGCAACTTCTTGCATTACCAGCTGAGGAAGTGGTAGCTGAGACCTCTATCGGAGCTGGCACCAAGAAGTTTAAGGACATTTTCTCTAACTTGGCTTTAGGCTGTAATCCATTTGATTTTCCAACCATGACGAATAAGGAGAGGCAATTCATAGAGGTTATGGTTGGAGGGAGAATGTGCCTCAAGGAGGTTGGCCTCGAGGTGGTGAGAACACTAAAAAGGGTCCTCACCATCCCATTAGATATCTCCATGAAGCTTCCATCGCCATTTAGCTTTAACTAGCCAAATTACTTTTCATGTAAGGAAAAATAAACCCTTGTTTCTTTTTTTGCTTTGGTTTGATGATTACATCTTTTAACATATACCTTTGGTAGACCTTTATAATACGTGCCCACCCCTGAAGGTGTTAGGTGACTGGAAGGGGTTATACGAGGGCGACCGTGGCTGTAAATAGGGAAGATCAAGCTGTCTTTGAAAGATTGCAAGGGAAAATACTGTTATGAAGGCCAAGTTGCGGAGCATTGAGGTGGTCTATGCCAAGCTAAAGGACAAAGCACAAGGCCATACCCTTGAGTTGAGTTCTTGGAAAAAAATGCTTGAGGCGTCCTATAACTAGGTGGTTCCCTTTAGGCGTAAGCTCCTTGAAGCTAGGGCCTTCTAAGTTAGTGTACGAGATGAGCTTGTTGCCACATGGGCTGAGCTTGCTACTACTAGGGAAGAAACCCAACATTCCCAAATGAAGTTGAAGGCCCTAAGAGGTTCTCTTAAGGAGATCATTTTATTTCCATATTGCTTTCCATTAGCTTAGAGTCCTTGTGTAGAGTTCTTGTTTGTGTCCAATGCCCATATTTATAAGATCATATCGGATCTAATGCTCATATTTAGGAGATCAATTTCTAGGTCTAACGCTTATACTTGGGAGATCATTTTTGGGGTCAACACCCATACTTATAAAATCATTTCTAGGTCAAATACATATACTTAGGAGATTTTATGATGGTTCTACCTTCTGGGAACCGAGAAGGGATATCGTTTGCAGGTGTATGCTCATTGTTGATGCAGTGTTTATCCTATTCTTGAACAAAAGTGTGATCGCACTAGGGAGGACATGTCAATCTCTTCTAAATGTGTTGTAGTACTAAAGAGACATTTATTACTTCCAAAGTAAATGTGCTATTGCACTAAGAGGAGTAAATCCATCCCATCTTTAAAAGATTTGAAACGCTTTCACCTTAAGAAGACCTTACCCATCCCCGTTGTTGATGCAGTGTATATCCTATCCTTGAAGAAAAGTACAATCACACTAGGGAGAACATGTCAATCCCTTCCAAGGTAAACTATGTCGTAGTACTAGAGAGACATTCATTACTTTCAAACTAAATATGCCATCGCACTCGGGAGAGTAAATCCAGTCTATCTTTGAAAGATGAGGCTTGCACCCTAGGGAGACCGTATCCATCCTCGTTGCTGATGCAATGTCTATCCCATCCTTGAAGAAAAGTGCGATCGCACTAGGGAGAACATGTTAATCCATTCCAAGGTAAATATATCATAGCACTAGGTAGACATTCATTACTTTTAAAGTAAATGTGCTATCACACCAAGGAGAGTAAATTTACCCCATATTTGGAAGATTTGAGAGGCTTGCATCCTAGGGAGACCGTATCCATCCCCGTTACTGAAGCAATGTCTATCCCATTATTGAAGAAAAATGCAATCACATTAGGGAGAACACATTAATCCCTTTTAAGGTAAAATATTTCATAGCACTAGGTAGACATTCATTACTTTCAAAGTAAATGTGCTATCACACTAAGGAGAGTAAATCCATCCTATTTTTGGAATATTTGATAGGCTTGCACCCTGGAGAGATCGTATCCATCCCCGTTGCTTATGCAATGTTTATCCCATCCTTGAAGAAAAGTGCAATCACACCAAGAAGAACATGTCAATCCATTCCAAGGTAAAATATGTTATAGCACTAGGGAGACACTCATTACTTTAAAAGTAAATGTGTTATCACATTAAGGATAATAAATCCATCTTATATTTGTAAGATTTGAGACCTGAAGAGTAGAAAATTTTTGTTATTTTGAACAATATAATTCATATGCTAGAAACTTACATTTCTAGTCATTGACCATAATACATTTTTATCCCGCTTTGCGACCCTAAAAAGAAAAGGGAATCACTTTTTTTTTTATGAAGGTTTTCTGGGTAGTCATCAAAAGGATTCTTCCCAAATAAATATAGTTTCTTCAGTTATTGTGAAAATATGACTGGCAAAAAAGAAGGTAACGTCTCTACTTAGAAATCATCTACCCCGTCAGGTTCACAAGCTTAGTAGGAGCTCTTGGTTAGCAATGACTCATGGAGTTGCACGGATTGAACCAACACTCTGTTGGTAGCCATTTAAGGCTTTCCGAAACCTCGAAGTTCCAACTCCAATAGTAATTAAGGATGATAATGGTAATGAAGTCATTAGTTTGCAATAACTCCTAAAGTTACAAGGTTTGAACCAATATCCTGCTGGTACTTGTTGAAAATTTTCCAAAACTTCAAGGCTCCAAATTCAATGGTAATTAGGAATGAGAATGACCTAGCTCTTGGATGAGCGATCAATGGCTTTTTGATCATTTCCCCACAGACAACACCACTAATGAGATACAATTTTATATCATGGGCTTGAAGGCCAAACCGAAGCTTGGGATAAGATTATTCATCTCCTGGTTCTAACAATATAGTCAATCTTTTCTATGCAAAATGGCTGATAAATTATGCTTAATACCTGTAAAAGGTCTCCTTTTTAAATTTTAGAGACTTTCTAATGATTAAGTCAATATCATATGATAGAAAAAACAGTCTTCTTTCAGAAGAAAACCCTAGAAATAGATATATATCATTTGTAGTAGAGAAAAATCAAACCTGCCTTGTGGAAGTTACATTGGTTCCCTTTATAGCTCCTGAGGTCCCCCCCTTTCATGGAAGGGGAAAAGGTTCACATATCAACCAAATATCTTTGTCTTGTCAGGATAAAATATCTCTCACTTATCAGAGTAAAATATCCCTAACTCATTAGAGTAAAATATCTCTAATTGTGGTTCTGATGGTTCTTTAGACCCACACAAGTCTAGGCTCAGCGCTCAATTAAGCTCGGATATGGTGGGTCTGGCGGTTTACTAGATCTACATATGTTTTTGCTCAACACTTGACTGAGCCCGCAAATGGTGGGTCTGACAGTTCGCGAGACCCTTACATGTTTAAGCTATATGATTGGGTAAGCTTAAAGAAGGTGGGTCTGTCGGTTCGCCAGACCCACACAAGTCTAGGCTTAGTGCTTGGTCAAGCCTAGAGATGGTGGGTTTGACTCATCAAAGTAAAATATCTTTGACTGTGGTTCTGGTGGTTTGCTAAACCCACACGTGTCTAGACTCAGTGCTTGGCTGAATCTAGAGATGGTGGCTCTCGCAGTTTGCCAGACCCATGCATGTGTGGGCTCAATGCTTGGCCTTAGAGATGGTGGGTTTGGTAGTTCGCTAGACCCACACAAGCCTAGGCTCAACGCTTGATTAAGCCCGAAGATGATGGGTCTGGCGGTTTGTTGAATCCACGCATGTTTGGGCTCAATGTTTGACTAAACTCATTAACAGAGGGTCTAGAGATTTGCTATGTTCGGACTCATTGCTTAGTTGAGTTAGAAATAATGGTTTATCTCTTTAAGCAATGTTCATTTGTAAAAAAGAGAGGACCCTGGACAAACAAAAGAATGTTAATCAATCTGATGGCAAATATATATTGTTATTTTGATGGCCATAAATTTTTTATCAAAATATCTGATTGACATAAATTTTACCTATCTAAAAAATTGATTCAATGGCACATAACCTAATGATATAGCAAAGTCATCAGAGGATTTTTTGAAATCAAGATTTACCTTAAAGACCTATTTTTAAATCTTTTTTGTAATTCAAAACTGTTCAGATTGCTTTTGTTTATTTTTTTATTTTAATATTAATTCCAGATTTTCTATTATTTTTATTTCCCTGTCCCTTGTTCTCCTAGAAAAGATTTTTTTTTTGTTTTGTTTTCTAGGCTCTTAATTATTAGTTCTCAATAATTCATCATTTTAAGACTTGTGAGTTTGCTTACAATTTTAACTCTTTTTTTTTTATTTAAAGTTTTTTAGTACAACAAATCACGTTACTTCACTTTACACTACTACATCATGATTAAATTTGTTTATTAAGCTTCTCAGAGTTGACTTAAGTGTATAAACCATGTGGCTGCACTCATCCTGGGGGTATATGAATGAATTATGAACATCGTATTCATGATATCCTTTTCACAATATTCTAGTAATCATAACTCAGACATGCCAAGAATTCCGGTTGTTTTGAATCTTGTGAATCCAATATTCGAATGTCTTCCCACATACGTACACAAAAACAGTGCCAAGGATCACTCCAATGGGGTCAATATGTTTTCTGCCCTTTTGTTTTTCTGCACTGTTGGGCCTGCGGTTTGGTCCTCGTGATTCAATCCCAGATGAATACTTAAATTTTAGGTACAGTTCTGATTATGCTGGATACTCTTGCTAATTCTTTGTAGTTGAATAAATACCATTGAAGCCATAATTTGAATGATAAATAGGTATGTTATCGAGGATAAGTGTTAGATAATCTACTCAAAAAACAATTGAGAAAGAGCTCACAATACATGAAAACGGGCTGAAGAACAAATTAATCTTCAGAAAAAGATAAAATTAAGAAAGACCATGAAAGCATTGTTTTTCATTGTATAATTCACTTGCCTAACTACTTGAGGGTATGCTTAGTATTGTGATTTATTATGCTTTTATTAATATAGAATATTGAGTCCTATATACTATAAGTTGAAAGTAACATTGAAAAGATAAAACATGTCAAAACAATGTTATCATATGAAATTATATTCAGATAAATTAATAATCTTGATTAAATAATATTTTATTTGATTTTAATCTAAATTTAAAATTTAAATAATATCTTGATTAATAAAGTTTTATTATTCCAATAGTATTAATGTATAAAGATTTAACTATAATTTTTTTTAAATAATCTTATTTATTCATGTTCTTTGTTTTTAATAAATTTTTTTTTTAATTCAGGATTGTCACATTACCAAATTACCTCCTTTTCTGTGGCAACTAGCAAGATTTAGTCACCAGAAAAAGAAGAGGTGGCAGATATATGCTACAAAAAACCTAAAGTAGGTGATAATTTTATTGTGAGAGAAGAAGAGGTGGGTTTCAATAGTTTTTTTTTTTTTTTGGGTCTTATAAGTCTTTTTCTCTAGTTATTGAAATTATATTTTTTAATTTTATCCTTTAAAATTTTATTTATAAGAAATTGAGTTTAAAATTTTATTTTATTTTATTTTCTATGACGTTATTGAGTGTAAAAACAATGTTCTAATATTTTATTGATGCTCAAATTTTACAAAAAAAAAATTCATTTTTATTGTTTGCAAAAAATAAAAAAATGAGGGGATGGTAATTGACACTGAGGCAAAAATACTTTTTTTTTTGCATTGTTCATTCAACACATTTTTTAAAAAATTGCCTTTGGATTTGTTTTCAATTTTTTTATTGGTCCCTTTAGTTTGATAATTATACATTTTGTTCCAAAACTTAATTTTTCACATTTTAGTCATTGAATTTAAAACAAGAGAGAGAATGAAAAAAAAAGGCATAGGAGAGAGAAGGCAATCAATTAGCAAGATTCTATTAAGTAAAAAAAATATAATTTAATGTCAATGCCTTTATGTTGATGATAAGAGTGTCATTAAGGCTTTTAGAACTTCCATATTCCTATAAAAAATAGATCAAGTTTGAGAAAGATTTTTTTGTTTTTTTTGTGTGTTTTGACTTGATTTAAGGATATTTTAAGCTGAGAAATTAGTCTATTGAAATTCTAAGAGTGTTTAATAGTTATTTTTAAATTAAAATAGGTTAAAAATGGTTTCTTGAGTCCAAAAAACCCCAGCTTAATTTTCTAATGATCTTTGCGATGGTTAAAATCTAGGCAAGAAAATAACACATTATCTACCTCAATTGATGATATGTGGTGTCGCACCTCGGTGGATATCGCGACAAGCTGAATCGTGTGGAAACAATAAAAATATGAAAAAGAGTCATCACCAAGTATTATGGTAACTGGGAGCCCTAAATAGTCTTTGAGAGGTTTTGAGTAAGGGACTAATTATGCTAGAGGGAAGATATTATCACCCTAAATCACCCTACCTAAAATAAGTTGCATTACTAATTATCTTGCATCGCTAAAAGTTTGTTGTGTTTAATCTGTTAGTGGTTTATTTATAGGGTAACAACGGGTAAACTACGATGAATTAAACTCTAAGTTGAAGGTTGAACTTAATCATTCTATGGTCCGATTTACTGTTTCCATCCTCAATTACTACCTTTGGATAATATTGGTGAACTGCTAATTTTAAGGTTGGGCCCTTATGATCACAACATGTGATTTTTGTCAATCAAATCATGTGATTTTTTGTCAATCAAATCATGTTAGTGAGTTAAACCATTAGGCTTACAATGAGCTTATTAAACCAGGTCCAAATACTAAGGAATGTTCATGGAAAGAGCTTTAATGAGGTTCACTTGTTCTATGATAAATGAGAGTTTCAGTCACAATATGTTATGAATAATATTGTCATACCCCGTCCTTGATCATTTAAGCATTAACTCTACTTGTTATTGGATCTAGTGGTACTAATATTTAATGTTATATTATTATTAATGAATATTAGACTGAAAAATTGATTATCTAAAAAGGAAACTAAAAGGATTTGTTAATCCCTATTAACCTTCAAAATAACAACTCTGCTTATTATTTTAAAAATTAATGAGTGACTTAAAATATTTTTTTTATTTTTTTAAAAAATATTTATTATTATTATTTTGAAGAACTTTTGAAATGAGTGTTTGACCCATATGAATGGTAAATCATGGGCTTTGACCGAATCTATTTAACATGCCTTAAAGGGAACCATTCATATACATTTAGCCTAATCCATACACACACACACACTGAAAATAAAATTAAATAATGTGTACACACAAATTCCTCATAAATCGCAAAGACATATTCATTATAAGATTTGCAAATTAAAAATATATAACACAATAGAATTTACAATTTTAAAACATCTAACACATTATACTTCACGATTAAAGAAATCAAACACGTTAAAATCAATAGTTTAATAACAACATCAACACATTAAAAATTCATAATCAACACATTAAAATTGACAAATTAATATAACAACACATTAGAATTTTACGATTAAAAACATCAAACACATTAAAATGAACAATTTAATAATAACATAAACATATTAAAATCAATAATTTAATAATAACATCAACATATTGGCATTTTTGCAATAAAAATGTTAAACACATTAAGATTGACAAAAAATACATAAACATATTAAAATTTCACAATTGAAGACATATCAAGCACTTTAAAATTGATTTAAAACAACATTAACACACTAAAACTCCATTATTAAAAACATCAACACAATAAAAATTCATAATTTACTTACAAACTTGTTCATGATTTAACTAGCAATTATTCATAATTATTTTTAAATCAATCAACATAAAAATCACAACAAAATCACAATCAAAATAAGGATGCTCATTTATTATTTAAAAGCTATATTTAAACCATTTAATCCTAAAAAAATCTCGAACAATCCAGACATCCATATAAGAATTAGCTTGAAGTTGCTGGAATTCGGCGAGGTGGTGGTGACAGCAAGTAGAGGCTACAACATACATGGATGGCCGCTACTATTGGCATGTGGTTATATACGACATTGAAGGGTAAGAGGTGCGTGAGGTCTTCCATGTGGTATACCAGTCATTCCTCTTGCTGCTGACACTAACAGTGAGGCTCATGGATGTTGGAGAAAGTAGATTGATTAAGTTGAATTTTTAGCATCCTCCCTCTACTAGTTTTCTCCTTTGTCTCTCTTCATCATGGTTTATTCATACTACTGCCATCACCACCTGTTATGTGGGAACTCACGATGGTTGGGAGATGTAGGTGGTTTATGGTGGAGGTGGAGTTATAGCTAGCGTTGGAGTGCTGGAATCAATGGTTGTTCACGGCTAGAGATGAGGCTAGCGATGTTGGGTCACTAGAGGAGAGGGTATTTCTCGGCTAGGCTCTTATTGTTGGAAACTCAAAGCTCTAAACACATAATCTCATTTATTAATCAATGAAATTGCAGCTTTATAGAAGCCTTACAAAATAGGAATGAAATCAAAACAACCACGTTAACAAGTCCTAAAGACAAGGTGAATTTGTTACAGAATAATTCAAAGTCTAAACTAAACCCTTATAACCAGGGCTTTATTAATAGAACAGTAACTAAGACTATATTAAATGTGATAAGTCTTATTGACTTAGTCACCAAGAGACTTACAACTCCAACAAATCCTCCTTAAACTGATCTACAAACTGCATTCAGTTTACTTTTGGTGCCAAGCAAACGCCAAACATGTCTCTCAATCTTAAGAAAGCCTACAACTTCAAGGGCTTAGTCATAATGTCAGCAATTTGATCTTTTGAACCATAATGCACCAACTCAACAACCTCATCTTTTGTTAAATCATGAAGAAAATTAAATCTAATATCAATGTGTTTACTTCTACCATGCAAAACATGATTATTTAAAAGTTTAATAGCTGAGCTATTATCATAAAAGACCACAGTGCACTTGCACTTACTCTATTCATGACCAAGCGTTTCGAGAATCCTACACATCCACACATCTTAACATGTACAGAGGCTGCAACTATGAACTCTGCTTCAGTGGAGAGTGTGACCATCGACTGCTTTTTTGAAGACTAAGCCACAACGCTTAAACTTCATAAGAACACATACCCCGGCATAATCTTTCAGTCCTCAATATCTTCTGTATAGTCACTATTAGAATAAGTCATCAAACTATCTTCTCCTCCTCTCTTGTAAAGAATCCCTAACTCAACAATGCCTTTTAAGTATTGAAGGATCATTTTCACTACTTATTGATGCAATTCAGTTGGCTTTTGCATGAACCTACTAATTAAGCTCACCAAATACACCAAGTCTGGTATGAAGGCAGTCAAATACATGAGACTGCCCACCATTTGCTTATAAGCAGTAGCATCAATATTGGTACCACCTTCATCCTTCACAAGTTTGAACCCTAATATAATTGGATTCTTCACAGGATTGCAACTCTTCATGCCAAACCTCTCTAACACTTCTATAGCATATTTCTTCTGACTTATAAAAATTCCCTCAATACTTTGCACCACTTCCACACCGAGAAAATATTTCATTTTCCCAAGATAAGACATATCAAACCCCTGCTTCATAAAGTCCTTGAACCTCTCAAACATTGCTTCATCATTCCCTATGAAAATGAGATTGTCCACGTCTAAGCTAACCACAAGAAATCTTCCTTATTTTTTCATCTTTATAAACAAAGTGTGCTCACAAAAACATCTTCAAATCCCTCCTTGATAAAATAGGACTCAATCTTGTTGTACCAAGCTCGAGAAGCTTGTTTGAGTCCATATAGGGCTTTTTTGAGACTATACACTTTGTCTTTTGCTCCTTTCTTCTTATAACCCCGTGGTTACTTAATAAACACTACCTCATTCAACTTACCGTGAAAAAATACACTCTTCACATCAAGCTGGTACACACTCCACCCTATATAAGCTGCAAGAGCTAGAATCATTCTAATGGTATCCCACGAGCTACGAGAGCAAACACCTCGGTGTAATCTATTACAAATTATTGGGTGTATCCCTTGACCACATTCTCGTTCAACTTGGTCTTAAGTATCCATTTCACCCCTATCTTTTTGGCTTCATCTGGCAATACAGTTAACTCTCAGGTTCTATTCTTCTCGATGGCTTTAATTTCTAAGTCCATAACTTCACTCCATTTTGTGCTCATGATAGCTTCTCAGATCTCCAAATGAAATGAACATCACAAAATTATTCCCTTCCTCCTGAGACAGACTCTCACCACTTACATAATCCTCCATCTATGATGGTTATTGTCTTATCCTCCCTTGAAAAAGGATTTAAAGAATTATCTTCAGCTGATTCATTTGATGAAAGACTAGTAGTTCTTTCTTTGACTTGCTCTTCTTTTTTACTGGCATCTTCATTCTCCTTCTCATCCAATTCATCTTCATCTCCTCACTCAAGAAAATCATGGTTAGTTTCTTCAACAATTTTACCCCAATTCCACTTCTCGTCTTCCTCAAACACAATGTCTCTATATATAACAACTTTCTTTGACACAAGGTCATAGAATCTATAAGCTTTAGATTCTTCACTTAAACTTAAGAGAACACATTTGAAACTCTTGTCATCAAGCTTTTGCTTTTTATTGTTAGGAATATGTATATGACCTATACAACCAAACACCCTAAAATGATCAACAAAAGGTTTAAAACCACACTATACTTCCTCTGGAATCATATCCTTCACTGCTAGTGTAGGACATCGATTGAGCACATGAATTGTCCGGTTAACAGCTTCAGGACATAATTCTTTGGGAACTTGTTTCTCTGACAACATGCAATTTACCATATTCATTATTGTTCGGTTTTTATGCTTTACAACCCTATTTTGTTATAGGGTGTAAGCTATAGTAAGTTGCCTACTAATTCCATTTAAGTTGCAAAACTTGTTGAATTCCAGTGAGGTGAACTCCCCATCTCTATCAGAACGAAAGACAACATATAAATTTCCTAGTTTCTTTCTCTACCAAACTTTTGAATTTTTTAAACATAACAAAAGCTTTTGTCTTGGCATTCAATAAACAAGTTCATAATTTTCTGTTATAATTATCTGTAAAGGTTATTTGATACCTCTTTTAAGCGTTGAACTCAGGTGTGATAGGACCGCAAATGTCAGCGTGCATTAATTGGAGTCTCTAAGAAGCTCTCCACAAGCTTTTCTTTGGAATGGATTCTCAATGTTGTTTGCCTACCATATAGTTAGTGCACAGTTTCGAAGAAACTTTGAGAGGAGGCAGACCCTTCATCATTTTCTTATAGAACAAGGTTCTCAAACCTTTAAAATTAAGATGCCCAAACCTTCAGTGCCATAAGTGAGTGTTGTCTTCAGATGCAGTTTGAAAGCATGCAGGGGCTGGAGCTTGATCTTGTGTTGGCATCAAGGCAAAAGGAACAAACATCCTATTAGTAGATATTTGAGTCTACATGATCAATCCTCTTACAAGATGATATATCTTACACACTCCATGCTGAATAAGAATGGCTAGGTTTCTTTCTTGCAATTGACCAATACTTAGCAAATTATTTTTAAGCTCAGGAATATAAAACACTTCACTTATCATCTAATTTGCTCCATTGAATTGCAATCTGATGTTTCCTTCCCCATCACTGCCATATTCAAATTGTTGCCAAGCTTCACCACTTGTCTAAATGTCTCATCTAGGTTAAGAAACCATTGCTTATTACCACTCATGTGATTGTTACAGCCGAAGTCGAGCAACCATACTTACTTTCTTTTGGAATTGTGGAGCTCTACATAGGCCACTTAACAAGTTAACAACATCTCTTGTTATTTATCAAGCTGAGCATAATTAACACCTTTTTCTCCCAACTAGGAAACTTGTATTGGAAGTCTCCTGGTTTGTGGCATTTGTAGCACTCTATAGTTATCTTGTGGAATGGTTGCCTCTCTTTACCGTTTCCTCAACCTCGTGGTACACCTCAACCTCTTTCTCTTCCTCCAAATTTCTCTTTATAAGAAATCTTCAAAGCCTGCTCATCTCTTTCACCATGATTGTTCATTCTTTGCTCATGAATTAATAGGCTTCTTTATAACTCATCAATTGTTAACACATCCAAATCATTGGACTCCTCTACTGAACATTCAATGTAATCAAATCTTAAGGTCATTGATCTCAAGATCTTCTTGATGATCACAACTTGCCCCATCTTTTCTCTATGAGCTTTCATCTTGTTTGTAATTATTAGTGTCCAAGCAGAATACTCGTTCACTTTCTCTCCTTCTCTCATTTGAACTTTAAATTCCCTTCGTAATGCCTACAACTGGGCCTTCTTCACTCTTGTTGTCCCCTGATACTTCTGCATCATCGAATCCCATATGCCTTTCCAACTCTCCTTATCAAGGATTGTTTTCATGATGCTTCGATCTATGGCCTATGAAAGGTAACTTTTCACCTTTAAGTTTTTTAGTCGTTGATCTTCAATTGTTTTCCTTTGTGCCTTTGTTGGCTCAGCTCCATCTGTTATTGTGACAATCCATGTCTACACCAAAGGCCAATATTTCTTTGATCGGAGAAAATTCTCTATAAGCATAGCCCAATGGTTATAGTGACCATCGAACTTAGGTACAGGTTGTACAAAGCTGCCTCCTTTAGTTGCCATCTTTCTTTCACTAGTTTGCACTTTCTGTTATCTCTTTTTTTTTTCTCGTTAGTATACTACATTGCCTAACTACACTCGATCAGGCTTGTTTGAGGAGGCTCTGATACCACTTTATTGGAAACTCAAAGCTTTAAACACAAAATCTCATTTATTGATCAATGAAACTATAGCTTTATAGTAGCCTTACAAAACAAGAATGAAATCAAAACAACCATGTTAAGAAGTCCTAAAGATATGGTGAATTTGTTATAGAATAATTCAAAGTTTAAACTAAACCCTTATAACCAGGGATTTATTAACAGAATAGTAACTAATACCATATTAAATATGATAAGTCTTGTTGACTTAGTCACCAAGAGACCTCTAACTCCAACAGTTATGTCGTTTGTGATGGAAGAAAAGAAGAAAAAAATAGGTTGTTATTTTGAACTTTGTGAGCTGTAGTGGTGTTGCTTTGTGAGGCTACTACGGGTCAATTGAAAAATAGAATTGAAGTTTTTTTTTAGTCCCGTTGAAAGCTCCCCTTTGTATGCATTCTCCTTTTATTTTCTAGTCAGTCCATATAATGCAGTAGCAGTTAGGGGACTGCTAAATGTGCTGCACTTAATGCATGCAATTAGGTTGCTGGTTGAATTTAGTGTAGTGCATTTAACGCACTGTATCTGTCTCACCCTTTTTTTTTATATAAACACAAAAACAAAATAAAATAATTGGAAATTACGAAATAACTAGTAATTTGCCTAATGGTGTTGAAAATACAATGTTTTTGAATTTTTATATTTTTTATATTTTTAAAAAAATATGTTGAAAAATAGTGGTTAAAATTCGTCATGATAGTTTTTCCATCTTTACAATACTTATGGTACAAAAACAAGAAAAAATTATTTTTCCTTGAATTTAAGTAGTAAGCTTATAAAAAAAATATGATTTTTTTTAAATGGGTAAAAATAAGGTCTATTTTTTAGATGAACAGCCTAAACATGAGAGACAGGTTTTAATGCAGATGGAAGGATTAACATGGGATCCTTCAAAATAATGATTATAGACTCACCTAAGCACAACGTCTTTCATGTATGACAATCATCTTAACCCAAGTCTTATGTTGGCCACTCAAACATCTTCAGGTGCCTTCTGCAACTTTTATAGTACTCTTGGACTTTAGCTTTCTGCCAATAACCCCACCTCTCTTTCTTGACAAATGTGACCCTTTTTATAGAAAGTGGGGTGCATGTTGGTCCCTTGGTTGATGCAAGCTTCTGAAAAGAAGTCTGCATGGTGGTCTGATCATGGCTAATCAAGATTTCTCAAGGAAGTCATTTCAGAGATGACAAAAGATTCTCGAAGAAGTTAGCAACACATGGTGGAGATTTGAACTGTAAGTTGATCACCTGGATAATTACAGCTTTTCAAGGAAGTTAGTAACATATAGTTGAGATCTGAGTTTCTGCTAACTTGGGGCCCAAAGGCAATTGATTTATCTTTATGATGGTGAAAGTGAGCCTTCTATAAACTGTTCAGTGCTTAACATAATAAATCACCAAAATCATAATTTTTTTTCAAAGTTCTTGACCTCAAAGCTTTACATAACTGTTCAGTCTTTCTTTTGTTCTTGCAATGTTAACCAATTTGGTGCACTGTGTTTGAAGTCAATGGTTATCCAGTCACGATAAAGGACTCTATGATGGGAAATGATGAAATCGCAGTGACCGCTGCAAGAGACAAGGTCTTTCCTCGTGATGAAATGACTTCAGCGGTCAGGACTGATGTTGAGGCTTGAAATGAATCAGTCCCTTGCTCTCAGTATTAGAGCAACTTCTTCTTCTCAGGTGAACGTAGCAGAACGTCTCGATGCTTGGAGACTTGAAATGAACTCTCAAGTTTTTTACCTCCGTCGTTAGATAAAGAGTTCAAGGAACAGAGTGCGGACTCAGAGTGTTTATTTTTTGAGGGAGTATGTCATTCTCGACACATCGAGCTGGAGGATAGTGTGGAATAGATGCACAAACAACTTGATGATTCATAAGGCGCAATTGATCGCCAAGATGGCAACACTTCCTCCGCTCGTGCCCACACTATTTAGCCATTGTACTTTAAGCCCTTTTATCCATGAGTAAAAATACACCTTTCTTTATATTTCTCTTCATTCATGAAATTGTCATGTTTGATGCGAAGAACTTTGATTCATTAGAGCCTCTTTGGATTCCATTGAGGATTTTTTTTCCTGCAAAAACATTGCACAATGTTGTTGGTTGTTGGTTGTTGGGTTAAATAACATGCATGAATACTTACTTGATTTGAAATATAGGCTCCCTATTTGGTGGTTTACTGAAAAGTTTGAACTTTCCCTGCGTAAAGTTTTCCTTTTATCTTAGATCATGTAACTGATAGCGATACCAGAATTACTAGTTTGTTTGAATTCAATTTCAAAATAGGTGACTTGGTTTTGAACCCTCTTTGAGATTTCTATATTGAAACTTATAATATTGTTATTCAGATTTTGATGATTCTCGGGATTGGTTGCCCACCCTCAGTAATGCCTCCATCACTTGTCACCTTCGTATGCTAAAGTTTTACTTGTTCCCCAGAATGAAGGTTCTTAGAGCCCCACACCCCCCCGCCCCCCCGTTATCTTTATATTTTTTTCAAATAATTCTCTTCATCAAATTTCCTCATTTTTTTTTAAATCCTAATTGTTCATTAAGCTTTTGGGTAAAGACCCATCACTTTTCCTTTTATTTCTATTTTATTAACAAATTTATGCTTAGAATATCAATGCTAGATTATACAGCAAACCGAAGAATGAGATTTTTTGCAAATTAGTTGGCCAAGAAAAA
>Ga0307518_10000999_pt1 | contig 21116 bp, 14 predicted proteins | sample 25_EM_MG_FD_203889 | JGI IMG/M metagenome (GOLD analysis project Ga0307518, IMG submission 203889) | Populus trichocarpa ectomycorrhiza microbial communities from riparian zone in the Pacific Northwest, United States - 25_EM | ecosystem: Host-associated > Plants > Roots > Unclassified | place...
ATAACAACTATCGAAGTACATGAACAAAAGAAAAATTTAATGCAAAAAATATTAATTAAAAAACAGTACTGATTAAAATATTGACTATTAACTCATCAAAAAGTATAAATAAAAAATATTGTAATAAAACATAGAGAGAGAAAATTAGAGAGATCAATTTTTAGCTGCATATTTTGTGTTTATTGTTTTTTCTTGACTCAAATGAAAGATTATCTTATAAGCTTTTATTTAAGATATATATTGAATATATATTTTCTTTACATATGATATTGAAAAACAAACATAGGAGAGATCAATCCTTCCAAAGTTTTTTGGAGTTATTTAAGATTTATAATATTATATTAGTTGAATTATGGTGTAAATTGGTCATTTCTTGATAAAATTATAAAATCATGATATATAATTTGTAATTAAAAAAATAGGAGAGCAATCAAACGTGAATATTTAATTGAATACATGTTCTTAAAGTTTTTTTTGTTTCTTTATTTATAATAACAACTTTTTTGTTTAATATTTCTTATCAATTTACTATGAATTCACTAATGAATAATAAAAAAATATGAAGTCCGTATATTTATTATAAAAATCCTAAGAAATGATTAACTTAATAGTTTTAGGTATCAGTTTAGAATTTCGGTATTGAAGGGATGAAATAGTGTTACTTAGAAATAAACATAACTTGAATTAAGATGTTGGGTAATAATTTGCACAAATTATGCATCGCGGCTTGGCTGGATGACCAAAAATTTAGATTCAGAGGCAGAGACGTTCTTAAATTCATATGGCTAGGGTTCGCCTCCCTCTCCAGTAACTAACTACCCTAATGACCACTGAATGACTGATGTTGAAATAATATAAATTATATTTTAGGATCTCATCTAATAGTCTAATCTATTGGGTTAAGATGGTTCTTTGATATGATATTAAAGCCTTGATAATCAAGTGATCTCGAGTTCGAATCTCATCATCCCTATTTATTTGAAAAAAATTAAGCACAAGGTAATGTGGGCCTGTGCAAGTTTCAAACTCAAAGAGTTTTCACTTGAGAGGGTGTGTTAGAGAATAATATAAATCATATTCACATGGTTAGAGCCTTATGACCAACTGGTCACGAGTTCGAATCTCATCATCCCTATTTATGGGTCTGTGCAAGTTTCAAGCTCAAAAGAGCTTCACTTGAAGGGGTGTGTTAGAAAATAATATAAATTATATCTTGAAATCTCACCTAACAGTTTAAGTTATTGGATTGAAAAAAAAATGGTAATTTTTTATTTTCTCAAGTTCGTTTTTATCAAATTGTTTGAACTATGCTGATTTATTTTTGAAAAATGTGTTTTCTAGGGACGCGTCGTCAAAGATTAATTTATCCCATTTGTCTCAAGATATTGTTGATTTATGGAATGAGTGGCAGATTCGGTCATTAATGTTACTCAGTCTCTTTCTGCAAATCTTCCTCTCCATTTTTGGAAGACTACGGAAGTTTTCTACTGCTCGCTGGCTTGGGCCTTCTCTTTGGGTAGCATACTTGTCAGCAGATTGGGTGGCAACTTTTTCATTGGGTATCCTTTCTCGCAGCGAAGCCGACTATAAAAATCTGAACTTGATTCCAGTATTTTGGGCTCCAATCCTTCTTGTTCACCTTGGTGGCCCTGGAACTATTACTGCTTATTCAGTGGATCGAGTCAACATATTATTCCTAAGTCGCCTTCTTCAGCTAGTAACCCAAGTTGGTGTGGCTTGTTATGTCTTGTTCCGGTTATGGAGCCAGAATGCCATCACGTCGGTAGTAATTCCCATCTTGATTTCAGGAATTATCAAGTATGGTGAAAGGATTTGGGTTTTATTGAGAAGCCACGAAGACAATAATGGGTCGCAGCAACCTGGTACGAAAGTGTCTTCCATCCACGGTGCTGAACTTTTCAACAACAATCGTATAAGTGAGGTCGGATTTCTTCAAGATGCTTATCTTTTGTTCCAAGCGCTCCAGACACTGTTAAACAATTTTGATCTCGTTACTTTTGATCAAAACTTCACCTATGAGTTGGTTTCTGTAAAGAAAGCCGAGGAAGCCTTCCAGTTGATAGAAGTTGAGCTGGGATTCAAGTATGATCGGCTTTATTATAAGGAGACAATGATTTCCAGGCTTCGTATCATTCTCCGCTCTATCACCTTCTTATCCTCTATTTTTGCTTTAGTTTCCTTCTCGTCAAAGAGCAAAGGCGTCTATTCGATAAACGATAGGATTATTTCTTACGTGTTGCTGATTGGAGTTGTCTGCCTAGAAAGTTACTCTATTATTGTGCATCTCTTGTCCGACTGGGGTATGATTTGGCTTAGCAGAAGTGAAATAGCATATTCTATTGTCTCCCGAATCACTTATCGTTCTTGGTTAGTATCATTTTGCAAGAAGAGGAAAAGATGGTCGAGATTAATTGGACAACACAACATGATAAGGGCTCAATCAAACAAACCAGTGAGCAAAATTCTTAAGAAGTACTTTCCAGGGAAATGGAACGTTGATAGCAGGGAGAAGGTGGAAAAGGAATTAAAGGAATTGATCTTCAACCAAGTCTTGGAAAAACGTTCAAGGTACGATCCTTCTACCGATGATTTCAATGCCCTCGAGAAACTATTGGAAGAGAGAGGTTTAGAGGTGCTTCGAAGCAAGCATATTTGCTCTGATAGATTTGGATGGAGTGTAGCTGGTACTGTAGAATTCATTCATAGCCTCCTCACTTGGCACATTGCTACTCATGTTTGTTTCTTTGATGATTCTCGGAAGAATACTTTTGACAAGACTCGAAATTGCGTAATGAGCAGCAGATCATTATCTAATTACATGTTGTATCTCCTGGTTAATTGTCCAACAATGTTAGCGATAGAGCCCAGCGAAACAAGGCATGCTGATACTAGAATTCATTTGCGTCGTCTCCTTTTCTGGAATACTCATAAAGATGTGAAGTGCAACATTACCTTGGATGCATTGGATGCATTATCGTTTCGCACAACTGAAGTGAATGCATTTTTCAAAAAATTGCTTGAAAGTCCGTCGTCGAATAACATGTTAAAGGAAATTAAAGAACAAGACGAAGGAGAAATGTCAGCCCTACTAGATGGTTGCATGCTTGGTTTGTCATTGCAGTCTTTGGAGACACAGGATGGTTGGGCAAATGACAAGAAATGGGAAATGATAAGTGAAGTGTGGGTGGACATGTTGATGTATGCTGCAAGTCATTGTAGATGGAAGGAGCATGTCCATGCACTTAGCCAAGGTGGGGAGCTACTCACTCATGTGTGTCTTCTCATGGCACATCTCGGTTTAAGTAAGCAATGTCGACCTGAAGTAAGTAAACAATTAGCTGATCGGTCTCAAAGGCTTGATGATATTGTTGGGCATGAGGCATAGAGTATTATTGTTATTTCTTTGGATTCGTACAGTTATTTTTAATGCTTCAATTAGGATGGAACTTTCTCATGTACCTTTTGGCTCTATGCCATTCTCTTGATCACCTAGTTCAGTCCTTGTGGGGTTTAGCTTCTATTTTTTTTTTTCTTTGATGTTATTTTTTTTTTTTATGAAACACCATAGATTTTAATAATCAACAATTAAAGCCAATAAGAACATGGCTAAACATAGAGGAGAATACAAAAAAAGTAGATTGTTGCGAATTTATACTTGCGAAACCCTCTCATACTAAATAATTCTCTAAGTTATAAGAAAGCCACGCAACTAAATCAGCAAGTCTATAATTTCCTTGCTTGGCTAAGTTATCAGCAACATAATTCTTCTCTCTACAAACATTCTCAAAAAACACAAAAAGAAGGATATTAGAAGCGGTGTATATATCATTGAATTCACCTTCAAATGCCATGGTCACATGATATTTTTCACCTTTTTAATCCAAGTAATAACATTGTAAGAATCACACTCTATAATCCATTGATTTGAAGAAGCGTAGCTCTAATCTGTATTCAAAAATAGTGTTTTTTGAATTGCCAGACCTAGCTTTATTGGAGAAAACACACAGAAATTTCCTTCATGATCTCCTAGAACTCCACTAATTCTTAATAGTCCTGGATTGTCATTTATAGAGACGTCAATATTTCATTCCAACATATATACCTGTTGGGGTAGGAGTCCAACATTTCTTCTCTTTTTTTATAATAGTCGAATTTTATTAATAAATACAGAACTTTGTTGAGTATATAAAGTGTTTCCAGAAAAATATCGAAGGTTGATGATATACAAAAAAAAAAAAAACATACATGATAAAAAAAAAAAAAAAAAATAGTTTGCAAAGAAAAATAAATAGCCAAGTAGATGCTCGGGCTAGAAGGCTTAATGATATTCTCGAGACTGTCGTCTCTGGGTCTGAGGTATAGAGTGCTATTGGTTTTATTTTATTAGTACTACTATTTTTAATGCTTCAATTCGGATGGGACTTTGTCATCTACTAATGAGTTAATAAATCAGTTTATTATAGACTTTAAAAATTTAGCTCATATTACAAAAAAAAAAAAATATCAAAAAAATATGTTGTTTTTTGAATATATTTTTTAATATATGAAATTACAAACTTATATAAAAAAAATTTATTCATTTTGTTTTATTAACGTTAGAATTTCTTTATAGAAGGATAATAATTTAAATATACATTAACATCTAAAAAATTACAAAAAGACCTTCCAAAGGTAAAAAATTATTAGGATAACAATTGCTTGGACTCGGACCGTGCTGGAATTTTATGGGTCTCGGGTACAGTAGCGGCTTGCGGGTTCACGCGCCGCAGCAGGAAAAACAACGCAGCGAGAGGATCTGATCTGCTTTTTTTTTTTTCCTTTGGTTTCACTTTCTTCTTCTCCTTTACAAGTGGCTGGCGGCTCTGTTGGGTCCAAGATGGAGGTGAGGGTGGCTGGGAGGTTGGTTTGGTGGTCGGTGGAGCCCGATCTGTAGGGAGAAGAAAGCAGAATAGATCGGGGGAAGAGAGGTAGGCCGTGGGTCGGCTTACTGGGGGCTGTCTTGTGGATAAAGATGAAGGAACGAAAAGGCAGATGGGGGTGGTGGTCAGCCCTTTCTGCGTTCCCTTTTTGCGGGGGAGGCGGCCAGTGGTAGGGGTTGGTTTCAAGGGTGAGCGGCGGAAGGGAGAGTGAAGGGAGTGAGGGCTGTCAGGGGAAGGGAGAAGGAAACGCTGCTGTCTGGGAGAGGGCTCTATGGGGTTAAGGTGGAAGACGCTGTGGTTGAAGAGAGAGTGGGTGGGGGGGGATCTGGTTCGGTGCTGGAAATGGCGATGCTGGCGTTTGTGGTTCTGGTGGGTGTTCGGGTGAGAGAGGGAAGATCTGGTGAGGGAAGGGGAAGATATGTGAGGGGGAGCTGCTGCGGGGCAGATGGAGGTGCAGCGGGGGAGGAAGGAAATGGGGGGTCTCTCTGGTTTTTGTCAAAAGGAAAGGGAAATGAGGGGGCTCTCGGGCTGAAGGTTGAAGATGAGAGGAAATGGGGGAAACGATGATGGCCTGGCAAAGGGAGAGGGCTTCTTTGGGCGGCGGCTGGTTTTTGGTAGAGATGGGGATAATTTTAGTGTTTCATGGTAAAATATTTATATTTTGATTTTTCTGAAAACAAGCAATATTAATATCGATAACGATAACTCAAGATAGATAAAAATATTACTTTTTTATAAATGCTTGGTAAAATATTTTTATTTTTATTTTTTTAAAAAATAAGCAACATCAACTCAACTAGATAAATTAATAATTTTGAAAATCATGTGTTAAAAGTAAATCGTGTTTAAAAAACATTTAAAATTTAAATTCTTTTAAAATAATGTTGAAAATGCTAAAAACAATACAAATATATCAAGAATATATTTTTTTGAGGTTTTCGTTGTTTTTACTATTTTGGTTTTTTTTCAAAAATTTATTTAAAGATTGGGTCAAAAAATAAGTAGCAAGAATCTTTATGGACTATGATAAAAAAATTTAAAGGATATAAGTTGTACAATCCTAATAAAAAAACAGTTGTGGTTAAAATGGAAGTCAAGATTGATGGAGAAGGAGAATAGAATTAGAAGGTAGATGATGGTGAAAAATATAATTTTCTACTAATTCTTAATAAAGAAGATGAGAGATATAAAAATTATCAAGAACTAATAGTCACACCTCTACAAATATCAATAAGTTCAACTTCATCTTTATCTTTTTCTTTTTTTTCTAGTGAAAGCTCAAGTAATGGCAACTCACCAAGTTCACCAAGAAAAATAAGGAGCATTAATTATTTGTACAAGGTAATTAATCATATTGATGATGATGTAACACTATATATATTGCACCTTGCTACATGTGATCCTATAGTATTTGAATAAGCTATAAAGAATGAAAGGTAGAGAATTATTATGGATGAGAAGATTGTATCAATTAAGAAAAATGACATATGAAAATTGGTTCCTAGACCAAAAGAAAAGAAGTCAATAAGTGTCAAATGGATCTACAAAGAAAAAAATAATATGAAATGAGAAGTGGAGAGATACAATGCGAGATTAGTGGTAAAAAACTATAGTCAAAATCAAGAAATTAACTATGATGAAGTTTTTGTTCTAATTGCTAGATTGAAAGAGTTTAAATGCCACAAAAAAAACCTATGAAAATTTATGTGGATAACTCATTAGTTATTGCTCTAACAAAAGATTCAATATTCCATGATAGAAGTAAATATAATGACACATGATTTTATTACTTACGAGATTGCATTAAAACAAAGAAAGTTGAAATGTAAATACTCAAAACCAAGTTGCGAATATTTTTATAAAGTTAGTCAAATATGGTGTTTTTGTTCAGATGAAAGATATGATGAGAGTTATGAATAAATCAAGTTTAAGGAAAAATGTTGAAAATAAACCAGATTTTAGTTTTTCAAAAAAAAAAAAAAAAACTAATTTACTAATTGAATTAAATATATAAATGGATCGATTCACCGGTTCATAATCGGTTCTGCAAAAGATCCCAGTCGAAATTGTGTAATGAGCGGCAGAAGATTATCTAATTACATGTTCTATCTCCCGGTTGACCTTCCAACTATGTTAGCGATAGAGCTCAGCAAAACAAGGTATACTGATACGACCATTCACTTGTTTCTTCTCCTTTTCTGGCATACTCAGAAAGAAAGGAAGCACAACACTATCTCAGATAACTTGGATGCATTGCTTGGCAAACGATCTGTTCAGGAAGCTAAAGTGGATGCATTTTTCAATGAATTGCTTCGAAGTCCGTTTACCATGTTAAAGGAAATCGAAAACATAATATTTAACGAAGATTAAGTATATTAATTTATGTTCAAAACTGAAAACAATATCACATATTAATAATAATAATCATATGGAGAGGCAGCCAAAGAAACATATAGCTTTAGGTAAATCTCAATCTCTCTCTGTCTCTATATATGTATCTGTTTAAAAAAATTCCCAAGTATTGGTTCGAAGATTTGAATATAAGAGTAAAAAAATCAGAACAAATCTGCTTAGCCATAAGATGAAACTGGTGGAAAAGGATTTTTTGACCCAACCCATAGCTTTTATTCCCTCAAATACAAATGAGGCCTTCCTAGTTTTACCAAATCAAAAATCGGGCCGATAGACTTCAAGAGTCTTCTTCAATCGATCTTTCCTTCGAGGTATAATTTTACTTTAGCTTGCAAGTAAGGAAAGTAATTGATGCTCTTGTCTGAATGAATATTTATGGGTGCTGATGAGACTTAAGTTACAAAACCTGAAAATGACGTGAATGTTTATAAGAGAAATATTTCAAGGAATGAATATCTAGAACGACGTGTGTGAATGTTAATATTGTTATTTATTTTTGAGCCCTCACAAAAAAAAAAACAAAAATTAAAAAAAGATATTAATAAAAAACATGTAGATATTGTTAAAGACTAGTTGAGAATCAAATTAATAATTTAATTTTGACCGATAAATATCCTATGAACAAGGATATATAATTCAATTAATTTGAGATGGAAACTAAGTAAAGCCAGGCAACAAAGTCCTCAAGGTTTAGCTTGTGAATAGAGAAATTAATTTATTCTATATATTCACCTTTAATGTGTACGTTATATCTTTTATAAAGTTGTATATAGCTTGTGATGAGAGTAAATTCTTTATTCTATTCCTTAATTTTGTGCAGTATAAAAAACGTTTAACATTTTTGCTTTGTGAGAGGAATTTCATTTTCAAGTTCATAGTGCTGCACAGTCTCCATAAATAAATCACTATCTCTATTATCAAAAAATAAAAAAAGATCACTATCTCAATAAATAAAACACAAATTTGTCGCAGTACTAGGATTGGGACCGCAACTTCAGCTGGTTACACAGCAGCGTGGTCGGCAGAGATTTACTTCAACAAACTTTGGGGCTAGCTGCAAGTTCTGAGTGAATGTATGTATATATGCTTTTGTTTATGCATTAATTCTTATATTAATATTATTTTATAAAGGTGATGCTATTCCATTAAGTTTTTCTGTAGAAAGGTTGGGTTAAAAATGATTTTCTTTTATGAGCATTAACTTGGCTCGCCTGTAAATCCCCTACTAGTAGTTTTGATGTTGCATGAGCATTAACTTGGCTCGCCTGTAAATCATAATTAATCATTAACTTGGCTCGCCTGTAAATCCCCTACTAGTAGTTTTGATGTTGCATGAGCATTAACTTGGCTCGCCTGTAAATCATAATTAATCAAGTCAGCTACTTAATCAGAAAGTGTTGCTGAGGAAAAGTTGGTGATTTTGAATTATATAGTGAATAATAGATTCAATCCAGGCTAAGTTTATTTTATTTTATTTTATTCTGTGTTGTATGGTCTCTTTGCTTTGATTGTTTTTCATGTACATACTAGATGGTTAACCTAGTAAAATTATCTCGTTTTTATGATAATTAGTGGTTATATTAGTTGTAAGTTTCAATAATGAAAGCGACGATCGATGCTAATGATATGATATATATTCATGATATGATATTTATTCATTATATTTTAATTCTTAAAATAGAGAAAAACTAAAAGGTTAAAAATGTATATACAAAATTAATATAACGACAACTATCGAAGAACATGAACCAAAAAAAAAAAAATTAATGCAACAAAATTAATGAAACAAAAGTGCTTGCAAAAATAACTATTAACTCATAAAAAAATATACATAAAAAATATTATAATAAAACTTAGATAGATAGAATATACATTACCAAATTTATCAGTTTTATAGACGAAAAAATTTCATCAATGTCTTTGTTTGTATTTATCACTTTTCTGATAGTAATAAAAAAAATATTAAATAAAAAGGTTTGAATCAAGTTTTAGTTTTGTGTTTATTAATTTTACTTAAATCTAATGAAAAATCATCATATAATATTTTATTTAACATGTATATTGAATTTATTTTTTCTATACATGTATTAAAAAAAGAAAAAAAAATCTCTAATACGAGATCAGTCTTTTCAAGTTTTTTTAAAACTATTTATGATAAGTAAAAGTATATTAGTTGAATAATGTGTCATTTACACCAGTTTTATTTTTCAAGTTGGTCATTTCTTCATAAAATTATTAAATCATAATATATAATTTGTATTATTTCTTTTAAAATAGGAGAGCAATCAAACATTTAAATTGAATATTATTAAATTTTTGTTATGATAATAATGAAGTTTTATTGATAGGTTCAGAAAACCATCAAGTCAATGGATGAATATGTATTGAACACATGTTGTTATAATGACTTAATTTCTTTGTCACATGCTTCACACGTGTATTATTTAAGTATATATTTAATATTTATTTTTAACTTACTATGAATTAATTCAATAATTAATAATTAAAAAAAATTCAAAGTCCATATATTTATTATAAAAATCTTAAAAAATGATTAACTTAATAGTCTTAGGTATTAAACGGATGAAATAGATATTACTTATATATAAACACAATGAGAATAAAGATGGTCCGATTGAAATTAGTTTGCTTATTTACAAATTGGATGATTTAAAGTAGATACCCACTACGTAGAGGCATTTAACTAGTTTTCAATAGTAATTTGGTACAAGCTATGCATCGCAGCTTGGCTGGATGACCAACAATTTTGATTGCGAGGCAGAGACGTTTTAAATTCATATGGCTAGGGTTCGCGTCGACTCTCTCCAAAACCACCCCAATGACCATTGAACAGCAATGAAGAAAAGATCATTTTGTATGCTGTTTTTAATATTCTCAAGTTCATTTTGCTCAAATTGTTTGGAACTATGCTGATTTAGGTGGATTTATTTTTGAAAAAAATGTGTTTGCTAGGGACGTGTCGTCAAAGATGGGTTTAGTATATTTGTCCCAAGATATTGAAGAACTATGGAATGAATGGCAGATTCGCTCATTAATGTTACTTGGTCTCCTTCTTCAAATCATCCTCACCATTTTAGGAGAACAACGGAAGTATACTGTTGGGCTCGGGGATTTTCTTTGGTTAGCATACTTGTCCTCAGATTCGGTGGCAATCTTTTCATTGGGCATCCTTGCTCGCAGCGTAGCCAACACCACAAATCCGAACTTGATTCCAGTGTTTTGGGCACCACTCCTTCTAGTTCACATTGGTGGCCCTGGAACTATCTCTGCTTATTCAATGCATGAACTCGACAAATTATTGATAAATCACCTTCTTCAGCTAGTAACCCGAGTTGGAGTTGTTGGTTATGTCTTGTTCAGGTTGAGAGAAAATGCCTTCATGTTGGTAGCCATTCCCATCTTTATTTCAGGAATGATCAAGTATGGTGAAAGGATTTGGGTTTTCAAAAGAAACAAGGAATCCAATAACTTGTCACAGCAACCTTTTGCAAAACGACCTTGCATCCCGTCTGAAGATTTAATTTCCTTAACCGATAGTTCAAGTGAGGTCAGCTATCTTCATGAAGCTCATCTTTTGTTCAAAACGTCTAAGATGCTGTTCCAAAATCTTGATCTCGTCAATTTGGATCAAAGAATCACCTATGATTTGGTTTCTGAAAAGAACGCCGAGGAAGCCTTCCAGTTGACAGAAATTGAGCTGGGACTCAAGTATGATCGCCTTTATTCGAAGGTGGCAACGGTTTCCTGGCCTCGCTTCATTATCCGCTCAGTCACTTTCTTATCCTCTATTTTTGCTTTAGTTTCCTTCTCAATAATGATAAAGAGCAAGAGTGTCTATTCGAAAAACGATAGAATTATATCTTACGTGTTGCTGAGTGGAGTTGTCTGCCTTGAAAGTTACTCTATCATTGGGCATCTCTTTTCCGACTGGACTATGATTTGGCTTATTAGGCTGGAAAAAACATTTCCTAATCTCTATACAACCCGTTGTTTTTCTCTGTTACTATCTTTTTCCAGGAAGCGCAAAAGATGGTCAAGATTAATGGGACAACACAACCTAATAAGTGCTCTATCAAAGAAACCAGTGAACAAGCTTCGTAAGAAGTACTTTCCAGGGAATTGGAACATTCATAGCAGGGTGGATGCGGACAAGGATTTAAAAGAATTGATCTTCAAACAAGTTATGCATAAACGTTCAAGGTACGAACGTTTAAGGTACGAACGTTCAAAGAACTATCCCGATACCAGTGATTTCCCTGTCCTCCTTAAGCTATTGGAAGAGAGAGGTTGCAATTCGCTTCAAAGCAAGGGTTGTTTCCATGAATTGGGATGGAGTGTGGATGATGCAGAATTCAGTCATAGCCTCCTCACTTGGCACATTGCTACTCATGTTTGTTACATTGACGATTCCAGGAAGAACGGTTTTGTGAATTATCAAAATTGCGCAATGAGTAGATCATTATCTAACTACATGTTGTATCTCCTGGTTCAGTGTCCAAATATGTTAGCGATAGAGCTCAGCGGAACAAGGTATACTGATACAAGAATTCATTTGCATCGTCTCCTATTCATCAGGAATGCTCATAAAGAAGCGGAGAACCACATTCCCATGGATAAATTGGATGCATTATCGTTTCCCAAAGCTCAAGTGAAAGCATTTTTTTATGAATTGCTTCAAAGTCCGTCTACCATGTTAAAAGAAATTAGAGAACAAGAGGAAGAAAAGTCAGCCCAAAGTCCGTCTACCATGTTAAAAGAAATTAGAGAACAAGAGGAAGAAAAGTCAGCCCAAAGTCCGTCTACCATGGTAAAACAAATTAGAGAACAAGAGGAAGAAAAGTCAGCCCTACTAGATGGTTGCAGGCTTGCTATGTCATTGCAGTCATCGGAGTTACAGGATGGTTGGCCAAATGAAAAGAAATGGGAAATGATAAGTGAAGTGTGGGTGGAAATGCTGATGTATGCTGCAAGTCATTCTAGATGGAAGGAGCATGCTGATGCACTTGGCCGAGGTGGGGAGCTACTCACTCATGTGTGTATTCTCATGGCACATCTCGGTTTAAGTAAGCAATGTCGTCCACCTGCACTAAGTAAGCAATTAGATGAATATTTTCCCGGGCCTGTCGTCTCTGGGAATGAGGTATAGAGTACTATTATTTTTTTTTCTTTTTCTTTTTTTGGATTAGTAATATTATTTTTAATGCTTCAATTCGAATGGGACTTTGTCATGTACCATTGATTATATTATGCCTTTTTGGCTCTATGCAATTCCTCTTCATCAGCTCAGTTAATCTAATCCTTCAATTCTAGGGTTTAGCTTTATTTTGTTGTTCTGATATATGCTCAGTTTAAAACTACTGACATTCTAGTCTAGGATTCTTTCCCAGCTGATGGACTATCAGTTGCCAGCACTAAGACTTCTAATCCCTTTGTATATTCTTGGTTGTTATGTAAGCGGGATAGAATTGTATATCAGTTTGTTAGACTCATGAGAAGTCTATCTTTAGGTTTCAGGAGTATCATGGTTGTTAGACTTCTCATGTAAATAGGTATCACATAAACTATTGCTGCTATTAAAAGTCCAGCATTGTGAATTGCAGCTGTAACTGAACGAATAAGAAAAACAGAATTTTATCTAAAACTTGATCAAGAAGAATTTATTTTCTTTATTATGTAAAAATTAGTCTAGAAATTTTAGATGAATAATAATAATTAAAAAAGAAATTTGGAAATGTTTGAGCTACAAGTGGCTGAACTCTTAATTATTTGTGCTTTTTCCTTTTTTTTTTTTTCTTGAAAAAAACATTTTCGTGTTTTTCATTGTCCAAAAACTGATGTGAAAATACTCTTAATACTATCAAAACTACACACACCCACAGAAAAGAGCTCAAAGCAAGTTCAAAGACGAACCTCCAAAGTACACCACATGACAGTGGGCTAGCTGTTGAAGTGGGCTAGCTGTCGATTTGCTCACCGACCGATCAATGATTTGAAACAGTATGTAATCTCAAGTTATTTGCAATAATCGGTTGTAAAAAATAATGGCAAAAATTATCATAAGATAGGTCTAAAATATCAATATCAGTTACATTATTCAATTTGATAAAATAATGATAAGAACTCATCCATTATAATTGAATGACATGAATAGTATCTGTTTTTTTTTTTTATTGATATTGACATTTTAGTAACTATTTAAATATAAAATTTATTTTATATTAAGAGCTTTTTATATACTAAGGCAAAATCTCATGTTCTTAATTCTTCATAAAAAATTTAAGAAATTTCACCAATTAAATTAAGCTTTCATATCAATTTTCTTTTTACTAGAAAATAATTAAAACAAAAATAATATTATAATAAAGTAACTTTTGAGATATTAGATCTATAATACAACTATAGTTAATAAATTAGAGTTGACTGGATAATTTTACTCATTTATAATCTAGTTTGGATTAAGTTTTTTTTAAAAAAATTAATTTCATAAAATTCAAATGATTTGACTAGTTAATTCAGTTAATCCAATTAAATTTAAGTGAAGTTTTATTAAGTTATTTTTTATTTTATCTATAATGTATCATTTCAAAATTTTAAAATTAAAACTTATCATTTTAAAATAATTCCAAGTTGATTTTCTAATTTATAAATTAATTCAATTAATCCATCGCTCGAGCATCAATATGGATACAGATGATTTTGTAGGGTCCACGTTTTTTTACTCCCATGCCCAAAAAGGCCACCTCTCAAAATGGTGTCGAGTTGTACTTGATTGCCTTCTCCCACCTGTCCACTCACTCTTGCACTTAGATATAGCGGCAGGCAACCCAACATAACCAACTAACCAACCTAACCTCTTCATTAAAAAATGTCGAGAATCCCACACGAGGTCATTCACGACATTTTGCTTCAACTTCCGGTGAAATCCCTCATCCGTTTCCGATCTCTATCAAAGCCAATTTGTTCCTTAATCGACGGCCCGGATTTCATCAATCTCCATCTAAACCATTCTATCACTACCAAATCTAATCACAGTATCATCCTCAAAGAGTGGGATCTTTTCGCTGTTGATTTTGATGCTTTATCTGATGCGGTGGAGGTTAAACATCATCCCCTTTATTCCGGTGGTGGAACGGAGGTTATCGGTTCGGTTAATGGGTTGGTGTTTTTGAGACGTTCTGAGACAAATATTGCTGTGTATAATTTGTCTACAAGGGAGTGTAAGAAATGTTATGTTGCGGAAACTGAGATTCCACGGCGGGATATGACAACTGGGTATGTTTATTATGGGTTTGGTTATGATTCTTATGGTGATGATTACAAAGTGGTGAGAATGGCACAGTTCGTTAGAGAAGATGGCGGCGGCGATGGTGGTGGTTTGGGTTGCGAGTATGAAGTTAAGGTTTATAGTTTAAAGAATGATAAGTGGAAGAAGATTGAGGGTTTGCCGATTCGGCTGAGGTTATTAAGCAAGCCCTTTTTTCATATTTTGAATAGGAGAGGGTATGGTGTTTTTGCAGGTCACGCTTTGCATTGGATTGTCCCGCAAAGGCGTGAACTTGGTATTAGAGATTGTGTTCTTGGTTTTGATATTAGGGATGATAAGTTTTTCGAATTGCCGCAGCCGGATTATGAGAACAAGGGTATGAACTTTCATGTTGATGTTGGGGTTCTAGAGGGGAATTTGTGTGTAATGTGTAATTATGAGCATGTTTGTGTTGATGTGTGGGTTATGAAAGAATATGGTGTGAAGGAATCTTGGTGTAAGATGTTTTCGGTTCATGCGATTAAGTGGATTAGTGCTTTTATGTTTTTGAGACCTTTGGTTTATTCGAAAGGTGGTGATATGGTGTTATTGGAAGTGAATGGTGAGAAGCTATTGTGGTATGATTGGAAAAACAAGCATGCCAAGGTTGTAAGGGTTCGTGGTGGACCGAGCTCGTTTGGTTCTGAGATGTATGTGGAAAGCCTTATTAGGATTAATGATGGTGATCGAATTGGCTGGAAGAAGCAACAAGAGCTAGATGAGGAGGAGGAGGAGAAGAGGAAGACAAATAGGAAGAAGAGGTAAAATAGAGTGAATTTGTTGTGATTGATTCTCTTGAAGCCATTTAATTTTACGGATATAATGAAATGGAACTCCAAGTAATGTTGATAGGTGGAGTTTTTTTTTATCTCTTTTTAAGCTATAGCATGTTACCAACTTATGCTATTTGTTGTCGGGACCTGAATTTTGAATTTGGGTCTCAAGTCAATGAGAAGTCGGTCTACATTTTCAATTCGGGGGACAAGTCAATGAGAAGTCTTCTTTTTCAATTGGGATGACAAGTCAACGTACAAGTCAATCTAACAGCTTATGATTGGTGAAAGATTGATTATTTATATACCTTGTGGTCATTTGCGTATTTTGATTTAGTACCTCATGTCAGTTGTTTCTCTCAGGGATGATTTCCTGTCTGTGGGGTTCAAACTGAAGTTGTAAGACCAATAGAGAAAAAGGATACAGGACAATGGCCAAAATGGAAGAAGGTAAGCTTTTTGTACGGCACACTTTAACTAATGCTTTGATTCTGTTGTCTGGTTTAAACTTTGTAAATATCAAGGCAAATTGATTTAAGTTTTCAGGTTTCAGAGGACTAATAGCTGCTTCCATTTTCTCAGATGTTCTTGCTCCTTTTATTCTTTATCCTCAGGGCTGATACTGGAGTTATGATACATACTAGTTTGAAGACAGAGAATGGAGAGAAGAATCCTTCATGCTGAACATACCGTGCCTTCTGCAGAAAGTACTATACAATGTTAGATTTGTTTTTAGGCAATGTTGTGATCAGAATAATCAGATACTTAATGGCTCAACAGTGCAAGAAAACTTTGGAAATCATGTATAGTTTTCCCAGACAGAGAAGCTAGTCTGTTTACTTTTCAAAGTTGTAGGAAACTCTTCTGAAATGAATAAAATGAAGTCATTAACCCACAAGCCTACAAATTTATGGGTTTTTTCTTTCTTAATTGCAAATTTATCTGCTTTGCAAATTTATCTGCTTTTAATGTTCATGAGAAGACCTGGTAGCTTGTTTCTATCAAGTTGACCAAGCATGTGGTAGATGTCATTGGAACATCTCGCAGGGTACTTGCTGTGGAAATTTATTGTTCTCATATTCTAATGACATTGCATATGCACTTTGCCGTGTCATGGGGGAAATCCAGTGGAACCATTGGATTTGTCAATTTGAACAAAATAGCACACAGGGACTCCCTAATTACCCGAAGATTGAATCCACTGGCCTGGTGGTATTAAAGCAACAGTTATGTTGCTGTGATGTGGAAATGGATATAGATTTGGCCATGAAAGTTTCTGGGAAACATCTGATTTTGTCCTGTTAGCATTCCTTTTTGTCCCATTCATTTTAGCAATTTTTATAGCATTCCTTTTAGCAATTTCAGTGTACAATTCTTCTAGCATCATTGCAAGGACTATTCAAGCTTGAACCAGGTCAATTCTCAAGCTCGCCAGTTCAAGACCTTTCATGAAATAGCTGCAATATATGTTTTTGGTCAATTGAAAGAGTCTCCCTTGATTCAGTTTTGTCCCATTCATTTATGGGTTTGTGGTCTGGCCATTTTGCTAGGCTCTCCAGTCTCTTTACAGATGGGGTGAATGGAGGAAATTAAAGTGAAGCTTATGCGGCAATACAAGCTATTTTTTTGCCGTCCAGGCCAATGCTTGTAATTTCTTCAAGTGCAATCCATTCCTAGTAATAGTTTTTTGTGTCCTTTTTACCATTTTTACATGGTTTCTTTCTTCATGAGCTTTGTCGATTCATCAGACCGACTTCAGCCTTTTTTACAATTTCGGGCATGCCCCATCTCCTCCCTTGTGCCAAAAGTGAAAAAGCGAATTCCTTGCCTTGCTGCAATGCTTACAAGCTGCTGTAATCAGAGTGTAAAAAAAGATGCTCCTCAAGTAAAATAATGGGCATATTCTGAGTGGGTTGCTTCCTTCTAGGCACTCATAAAGTGACCTTCCGAGCATCTCGTAATCAGTGGATCGATCAACTTGTAGTTTTTTTCTTTTTTAAATACCACTGCCCAAAATTTGTTTTTGACAAACTAGAAGGTATCAAAAATATATGTGGAAAAATAATATATTTTAAAAATAACATAAAGATATAGGCCGTGGGTCGTGAAATCTATAGAATGTATTATTCTCAACAACACAGCTTAAATTTGAACGTAATTCATGAATCTATGCTATCTTCTCAAATAGTTTTTAAAATGCACTAGTTCGTTAAAACAAAACAAAAATTGCCAATGCTATTTAAAGAAAAAAAAAAAACACCTCGATCATCTTATCTTTAGTTAAGTTAACCTAGCAGGAATAAGTTTTTGTCTCAGACATGGGAGCTCCCCTCGCACAAAGGAAATTGATTGCCTTCAATGAGAAACATTTGGTCTCACCAATATATAACTAGGATAATCCTCCATGGTTTTTGTCTCTGCTGTTAATTTCTTCTTGTTCTAGATGTAAGAGGAGACATGAAGATCAAGACCTAAATTTGGCACCAAGGAAGTAGAGTTGACAGTGGGTGGAGCAATCCAAGCTATTGTTTTCTTAAAAATAAACCTTCAAAATAATATTATTTTGATTAAAAAAATAATTTAATATAAAATTAAGCTCGAGTTAAACTCTAAATTAATATGTTATTAAATTGACCAATCGGGCTGATTTCATAGCTCTGGTAATATCTTCATCTTCTCTACCATTTATTCTTGTTGACATAGCGTTATTGATTCCTTCCCATGACCAATAAAGTTGAAATAGAATCGTTGTACTAATTTATGCAAGGAAAAGGACTAAAATGTAATAGTATTGAAACATTAGATACCAAAAGATTTAAAAGCGAACCAATGTGACGAAGCTGCCCTTTACTGTCCAAACTACAGTTAACAATAACTACCCTTATGTTTTCTTTTCAGAAATAACTACCCTTGATTTTTTTCTTGAGACATAACTACCCTTGATGTTTAGGTAATTTATTGTATTAACAAAGACAGATATTTAACTTCCAACAACGTTATCTCTCCTTCACACTTTCTATGACAAAATTCCACAGAACGCGAAGACCTAAGCTAACAGTGACCTTCGAGTTCTCATCGAAACCATGTCTGGTCTTCCTCTTGAGATGATAGCAGAAATCCTCTGCAGATTACCAGCAAAGGAACTTCTTTGTTGCAGGTCTGTATCTAAACCATGGTGTGCTTTAATTGATGGTCCAAACTTCGTTAAATTACATTTGAAGCACTCTATGGACACAAGTTCCAATCTTTACATCATCCTTAGAACTACTTCACATGTTCACTACATGGATTTTGAGCAAAATTTAGTCTTAAATGACTGTGTTACTCTGAAAGAGTTGAATCATCCTTTGATGTGTTATAATCATGGGATTAAAGTTTTAGGTTCTGTTAATGGGTTGCTTTGCATTTCTAATGTTGTTGATGATATTGCTGTGTGGAACCCATCAACTAGAAAGCATCGTGTGGTGCCCTTTTTGCCTATTGAGCTGAAAAGGTATTTTGGGACCAAGTCTTGTAGTGTTTATGTGTTTGGATTTGGCTATGATAGTGTTAGGGATGATTATAAGCTTGTTAGGATTGCGCAATTTGGAGGTGGGGGGAAGAGGAGTTTTGAGTCTGAGGTTAAGGTATATAGTTTGAGGAAACAATCGTGGAGGAGGATTGGTGATATGCCTTATTGTGTTCACTATCCTGGTGCAAATGGGGTTTTCGCTAATGGTGCTTTACATTGGGTTGTGGGTGAGAATCCTGAATCGAATGTGGCAAATATAGTTGTTGCATTGGATTTAAGAGTCGAGGATTATAGGGAGGTGCTGCAACCTGAGTATAAGGATAAGAATTTTTATATTGATTTGGGGGTTTTGAGAGGATGCCTGTGTTTTCTTGCAAATTTTCTAGGCGAACGTGTTGATGTGTGGATGATGAAAGAGTACGGGGTAAAGGAGTCCTGGACTAAACTGTTTTCAGTTGCACAGTATGAGGTCACTGGGTTTCTTAGATCTCTTAAGCCTTTAGCTTATTCAAAGAGTGGTGATGAAGTTCTCATCGAACACGACAATTTGGACCTTTGCTGGTATGATCTGAAGAGGAAACAAGTAAAGAATAGGATTCCTGGTATACCATATTCCTTTGAAGCTGATACTTTTGTTGAAAGCCTTATTTCTGTCAGTCCGAATAGGCATCTTGATGGAAGGACACAGGATGAAGATGAGGACTCGAAGGATAGGAATAAGAGGTATGCAGTGCTGAATTTTATGCTTCCATTTTTCATGTCTATCTTTAGCTCACTTGATGTAACTTGTTATTTTGGCTTGGTTTTTGTTATTAGGGATGATTTCTTGTCCGAGGGGTTCAAATTGGTCTTATAATTCACCAGAAGAAACAGCAGAGAAAACATGGAAAAGAGGTAATTTGCTGCATTAAACTATATCAGTTGACATGAAGCTCGCTAGATTCTAAAATGTTTGTCAGTTGCTTAGTTTTACTTGCAGATTATTTGCAAATTGGGATGGGATAGTATATGTTACGAATTAATGAAATAAGAGGCTGCTTGTTTGTGCATTTTAGGGGACTTTCCAATTATTATTTTTTCAACACAAGTTTTATTTTACCTTCTCTGTCCTTTGCTGCCTTTATTTCTCTCAGGGCTGATACTGGCGGATGGAGATTTAATTGAGCATATGAGAAATTTTGCAGATGAAGCAAAGAATGGATAAAAACTATGCTCATTATATATGTCATGCACTCACATGCGTCTTTCTTAATGAAAAGGTACTTGGTCAGGTATTGTCTAATTGAGGCTATATACTGTCCATGTATTATTTTCTGCAAGTAGCATAGGGTGTGTAGACTTCAATCAAATAGGATGTTATGTAACTGGTAGTACCTTTAGGCGTTCATGGTCATGACTCTATATGATATTTACCTAATCCTCTTAGCTCTACAAGGTCCTAGAAGTTGTTTTCCTCAATGATGGAAACTAAATGACCACCAGGGCCTCTGGAGCCTGTTGCTAAATTCTGGTTTTTCCAGAATGGCTTCATATGGATATGGGAGGAATAACTCCGTTCCTCGGGGATTTTGATGAATTCCTGCAGGCACCAAATTTTTTCAACTAGTTTGTTTTTTCAAAATTAATAAAATCTCTCCTTGCAAAATTAATGACCATATCTGGAACCTAGTTGGTTTTTGATGAACAAGGGACAAGACTAAAAACATCTAGTCCTTGTTGTCATATAGTTAGCAATTCAGGAGATCTGCTGTTCCATATGTCAGTTCCAAGATTTTGGTTTTTCCCTCCAGATTTTCATGTGTTTGGCTTTGAATATTTTGATATTTTAGATTGTTTAACTTTCTCAAGTCTTTCTGCAATGCTAGAAGATGGAGCACTTAACAGTTGTAGTTAGCAACCTAGTATTTGAGTGGTTTGGCTGGTGAGTGATGTGGCATGACTAGTTCATCAATACCTCCATCTGAACCAGAAGCTTAGGTATGGTCTATGGACTTGGAGAAGCTTATGCTTTCCTGTCTTCATAGAGTGAATACAGTTGAGCTGATTACAGTGCTGGAATTTTGCTGGTGTATAAATGTTCTCTGAGTTCTGAAATTAACTTTTAAAGATTCATTATTATTGTACAAGATAGATTACAAATATTCTACTTTCCATTA
>Ga0307518_10001000_pt1 | contig 21110 bp, 21 predicted proteins | sample 25_EM_MG_FD_203889 | JGI IMG/M metagenome (GOLD analysis project Ga0307518, IMG submission 203889) | Populus trichocarpa ectomycorrhiza microbial communities from riparian zone in the Pacific Northwest, United States - 25_EM | ecosystem: Host-associated > Plants > Roots > Unclassified | place...
GCCTCACGCGCACGAGTGATGACCTCCAGCGACCGCGCGTACCGGAAACCCGGCCGGATCCGCTTGAAGATCCGCGGCACCGTTTCCACGTTGTGCGCCAAAACCTCCGGCCGCGAACCGAACACCTCGGCCAGCTGCTCCGGATCCGCGTTGAAATCCGGGATCAACAGCTCGACACCAGTACCCGGATTCAGCGCGTGGATCTGACGCACGGTCTCCGCGTACAGCCACGCGCCGCCGTCCTCCAGGTCATCGCGCGCGACACCGGTGACCGTCGAGTAGCGCAAGCCCATGGCCTGCACCGACTCCGCCACCTTGCGCGGCTCGGTCCGGTCCAGTGCCTCCGGCTTGCCCGTGTCGATCTGGCAGAAATCGCAGCGCCGGGTGCACTGGTCGCCACCGATCAGGAACGTCGCCTCGCGGTCTTCCCAGCACTCATAGATGTTGGGACACCCGGCCTCCTCACACACGGTGTGGAGGCCTTCACGCTTGACCAGTCCCTTGAGCTCCGTGAACTCCGGGCCCATGCGTGCCCGGGTCTTGATCCACGGCGGCTTCTTCTCGATCGGGGTCTGCGCGTTGCGGACTTCGAGCCGGAGAAGTTTGCGCCCCTCGGGGAGCGCGCTCATCGGTTGAGGTCCGCGTACAGCGGGTGCTTCTTGGCCAGCAGTTCGACCCTGGCGGACAGCGACTGGCGCAGATCCTCGTCGAAGTCCGGGCGCAGCGCCTCGGCGATGATGTCGGCCACCTCGGCGAAGTCCTCGGCACCGAAGCCGCGGGTCGCCAGCGCCGGGGTGCCGATCCGCAGGCCGGAGGTGACCATCGGCGGACGCGGGTCGAACGGGACGGCGTTGCGGTTGACCGTGATACCGACCGAGTGGAGCCGGTCCTCGGCCTGCTGACCGTCCAAAGTGGAGTTGACCAGATCGACGAGCACCAGGTGCACGTCGGTGCCGCCGGTCAGCACGCGGACGCCGGCCTCACTGCAGTCCGTGCGCGAAAGGCGGTCGGCCAGGATCTTCGCGCCTTCGAGCACGCGCTGCTGGCGCTCGCGGAACTCCTCGCTCGCGGCGACCTTGAGCGCGACGGCCTTCGCGGCGATGACGTGCTCCAGCGGACCGCCCTGCTGGCCGGGGAACACCGCCGAGTTGATCTTCTTGGCGAGTTCCTGGCGGGACAGGATGATGCCGCCGCGCGGGCCGCCGAGGGTCTTGTGCGTGGTCGTGGTGACGATGTCGGCGTAGGGCACCGGGCTCGGGTGCAGGCCCGCGGCGACCAGACCGGCGAAGTGCGCCATGTCGACCATGACCTTCGCGCCGACCTCGTCGGCGATGCGGCGGAACTCGGCGAAGTCGAGCTGACGCGGGTACGCCGACCAGCCGGCGATGATCAGCTTCGGCTTGTGCTCCTTGGCGAGGCGCTCGATCTCCTCGATGTCGACGATCCCGGTCTCTTTGTCGACGTGGTAGGCGACGACGTTGTAGAGCTTGCCGGAAAAGTTGATCTTCATCCCGTGCGTCAGGTGCCCGCCGTGGGCGAGGTCGAGGCCGAGGATGGTGTCGCCGGGGTTGAGCACCGCGACCATGGCGGCGGCGTTGGCCTGCGCGCCCGAATGCGGCTGGACGTTGGCGTGCTCGGCGCCGAAGAGGGCCTTCGCGCGGTCGATCGCCAGCTGCTCGATGACGTCGACGTGCTCACAACCGCCGTAGTAGCGGCGGCCCGGGTAACCCTCGGCGTACTTGTTCGTCAGCACCGAACCCTGCGCCTCGAGCACGCCCACCGGGGCGAAGTTCTCCGAGGCGATCATCTCCAGGGTCGACTGCTGCCGGTCGAGCTCGGCCGCGACGGCGGTGGCGACCTCGGGGTCCACATCGGACAGGGCAGCGTTGAACATCTCAGTTCTCCTGGGTCAGGACGGCGTACGCCTGGGCGTCGAGCAGGGCGGGCACGTCGCCGGTCAGACGCACCTTCAGGAGCCATCCTTCGGCGTACGGGTCCGAGTTGATGAGCTCGGGGGTGTCCGTTGTGGCCTCGTTCACCTCGACGACCTCGCCGTCCACCGGTGCGTACAGCTCGCTGACCGATTTGGTCGACTCGACCTCGCCGAACACCTCGCCCGCGGTGACGGTGTCGCCGACCGAGGGAAGCTGGACGAACACGATGTCACCGAGCGACTCGGCGGCGAAGGCGGTGATGCCCACGGTGGCGACGCCGTCGGCGACGTTCAGCCACTCGTGTTCCTTCGTGTACTTCAGGTCCTGGGGGATGCTCATGATCTCGGAAGGGCCTTTCAGGCGCGGGAGTAGAAGGGCAGGGCGACGACCTCGACGGGCTCGATACGGCCCCGGATGTCGACGGAAAGCTCGGTGCCGGGCTCGGAGTGCTCCCGGTCGACGTAGGCCATGGCGATCGGGTAACCCAGCGTCGGCGAAAGGGCACCGCTGGTGACCTCGCCGATCTCGGTCTCGCCCGCCAGGACGGTGTAGCCGTGACGCGGGGCGCGGCGGCCGGAGCCCTTGAGCCCGACACGCACGCGGGGAACGTCCTTCTTGGACAGTTCCTCGAGCGCGGCCTTGCCGACGAAGTCGTTCGGCTTCTCGAACTTCACCACGCGGCCGAGGCCGGCCTCGAACGGGCTCAGCTGGAGGCTGAGTTCGTTGCCGTACAACGGCATTCCCGCTTCGAGACGCAGGGTGTCGCGGCAGGCGAGGCCCGCCGGGAGCAGGCCGTGCGGCTCGCCGGCCTCGGTGAGGATGCGCCAGACGGCGGGCGCCTCACCGGCCGGGACGTACAGCTCGAAGCCGTCCTCGCCGGTGTAGCCGGTGCGGGCGAGCAGGACGTCGTGACCCTTCACGACGGCCGGGACGCTCGCGTAGTACTTGAGCGCGCCCAGGTCGGCGTCGGTGACGGCGCCGAGGATCTCGACGGCCTTCGGGCCCTGGACGGCGATCAGCGCGACGTCTTCGGACTTGTTCTCGACGACCGCGTCGAAGCCCGAGACCCGCTCGGCCAGGGCTTCGGCGACCACGGCGGCGTTGCCCGCGTTGGCGACGACCAAGAACTTCTCGTCGGCGAGTCGGTAGACGACCAGGTCGTCGAGCACGCCGCCGTTCTCGTCGCAGATCATCGTGTAGCGCGCCCGGCCCGGCTTGACCCCGGACAGGTTGCCGACCAGCGCGAAGTCGAGGGTGTCGGCGGCCTGCGGGCCGGTCACCTCGATCTCGGCCATGTGGGAGAGGTCGAACAGCCCGGCGGCCTCGCGGACCGCCTTGTGCTCCGCCAGTTCGCTGGAGTAGCGGATCGGCATCGACCAGCCCGCGAAATCGGTGAACAGCGCACCCAGTCCTTTGTGGACTCCGTGCAGGGACGTCTCTTTCGACATCAAGTGCCTCAGTTCTCGTAGGCGTTGAGCGGCGGGCAGGAGCAGACGAGGTTACGGTCCCCGCGCGCACCGTCGATGCGGCGCACCGGGGGCCAGTACTTGGACTTGCGGTTCACCCCGGCGGGGTACACCGCCAGTTCGCGGTCGTACGGCAGGTCCCACTCGCCGACGAGGGTCTCGGCGGTGTGCGGGGCGTTGCGCAGCGGGCTGTTGTCCGCGGCCCACTTGCCCTGCGCGACGGCGTCGATCTCCGCGCGGATGGCGATCATCGCCGCGATGAAGCGGTCGATCTCGCCGAGGTCCTCGGACTCGGTCGGCTCGACCATCAGCGTGCCCGCGACCGGGAACGACATGGTCGGGGCGTGGAAGCCGTAGTCGATCAGGCGCTTCGCGACGTCGTCGACGCTGACGCCGGTCTCCTTGGTGAGCCCGCGCAGGTCGAGGATGCACTCGTGCGCGACCAGGCCGTCCTGGCCGGTGTAGAGCACCGGGTAGTGCTGGTTGAGGCGCTTGGCCACGTAGTTCGCGGCGAGCACGGCGACCTGGGTCGCGGCGGTGAGCCCGCCCGCGCCCATCATGCGGACGTACGCCCACGAGATCGGCAGGATCGACGCCGAGCCGTACGGGGCGGCGCTGATCGGGCCGACCCCGGTTTCGGGTCCGGCCTTCTCCAGCAGCGGGTGGTTCGGCAGGTACGGCGCGAGGTGCGCGCGCACCGCGACCGGGCCGACGCCGGGGCCGCCGCCACCGTGCGGGATGCAGAAGGTCTTGTGCAGGTTCAGGTGCGAGACGTCGCCGCCGAACTCACCCGGCTTGGCGAGCCCGAGCAGCGCGTTGAGGTTCGCGCCGTCGACGTAGACCTGGCCACCCGCGTCGTGGACGATCTTGGCCAGCTCGTCGATGCCGTTCTCGTACACGCCGTGCGTAGACGGGTACGTGACCATGATCGCGGACAGCGTGTCGCGGTTGGCCTCGACCTTGGCCCGCAGGTCTTCGAGGTCGACGTTGCCCTCGTCGGTGCACTTGACCACGACGACGCGCATCCCGGCCATCACCGCGGAGGCGGCGTTCGTGCCGTGCGCGGACGACGGGATCAGGCAGACCTCGCGCTCGGTCTGGCCGTTGGCGTGGTGGTACGCGCGGATCGCGAGCAGACCGGCGAGCTCGCCCTGGCTGCCCGCGTTCGGCTGCAGGGACACCTTGTCGTAGCCGGTGACCTCGGCCAGCCAGCCGGACAGCTGCTCGACCAGCGTGTGGTAGCCCTCGGCCTGGTCCGCGGGCGCGAACGGGTGGATCCCCGCGAACTCGCGCCAGCTGATCGGCTCCATCTCGGTGGTGGCGTTGAGCTTCATCGTGCAGGAGCCCAGCGGGATCATGCCGCGGTCGAGCGCGTAGTCCAGATCGGACAGTCCGCGCAGGTAGCGCAGCATCGCGGTCTCGGAGCGGTGCGAGTGGAAGACCTCGTGGGTGAGGTAGTCGCTCTCGCGGCCGAGACCGGCGGGCAGCGCCTGGGCGCTTTCGGTCTTGTTCTCGATGCCGAAAGCGTCGAGCACCTTGGCGATGATCGCGGGCGTGGTGACCTCGTCGACGGCGATGCGGACGTGGTCGGCGTCGACCGGGCCGAGGTTGATCCCGTTCTCGCGCGCGACCGTGACGACCGCTTCGGCCTGTCCGGGCATGCGGGCGAGGACCGTGTCGAAGAAGCCCTCGTGGACGACCTCGACGCCGCCCTCACGGAGGGCTCCCGCCAGTCCGGCGGCGAGTTCGTGGACGCGGGTCGCGATGCGCTTGAGGCCGTCCGGGCCGTGGTAGACCGCGTACATCGCGGCGAGCACGGCGGGCAGGACCTGCGCGGTACAGATGTTGGAGGTGGCCTTCTCGCGGCGGATGTGCTGCTCGCGGGTCTGCAGGGCGAGGCGGTACGCGGGGTTGCCGTCGGCGTCGACCGAGACACCGACGAGGCGGCCCGGCAGCGAGCGCTCGAGCCCGGCGCGGACGGCCATGAACCCGGCGTGCGGGCCGCCGTAGCCGAGCGGGACACCGAAGCGCTGGGTGGATCCGGCGGCGATGTCGGCGCCGAACTCACCCGGCGCGGTGATCAGGGTGAGGGCGAGCAGGTCGGCGGCGACGGTGTACAGCGCGCCGGCGGCCTTCGCGGTCTCGGAGATGGCGGAGTAGAAGCCCGCGCCGCGGAGCACGCCGGAAGCGCCCGGGTACTGGACGACGACGCCGAAGAACTCCTCCGGCAGGCCGGTGAGCAGGTCGCGGACCTCGACCTCGACGCCCATGGCCTCGGCGCGGGTGCGGACGACGGCGATGGTCTGCGGCAGGCACTCGGCGTCGAGGACGACCTTGTTCGACTTGGCCTTCGACGCGCGGCGCATCAGCATGACGGCCTCGGCGACGGCGGTGGACTCGTCGAGCAGGGAGGCGTTCGCCGTGGCGAGACCGGCCAGCTCGGAGACCATGGTCTGGAAGTTGAGGAGGGCTTCGAGACGGCCCTGCGAGATCTCCGGCTGATAGGGCGTGTACGCCGTGTACCAGGCCGGGTTCTCCAGCACGTTGCGGCGGATGACCGCCGGGGTGACCGTGTCGTGGAAGCCGAGGCCGATCATCTGCGTCATCGGCTTGTTGAGCGCGGCGAGCGCGCGAAGCTCGGCGATGGCGTCCTCTTCGGACGCGGCGGGGGGAAGGTCGAGGTCACGGGTGACCCGGATCGCGGACGGGACCGCGGCCTGCACCAGGGCATCGAGACTGCCGTAACCGACCTCGGCGAGCATCTTGGCCTGCTCGGACTCCGAGGGGCCGATGTGCCGGTCGTCGAAGGACGTACTGGTCAAGGGAGCTCCTTGGGTCAGGCGCCGGATAGACCGGTGCGCTGGGAACTCCCCCTCTGTCATGGCACCTGAGAGTTTCACCACCCGGTGAGGGTGGCTTTCACCTTGGGTGAGGCGCACTTGCGCGCCTGCTTTCCAGAGTGGCCTCGCGGAAGCGGTAGTGGGTACCTGAGAGATTCCGGGGAGTTTGCTCCTTCGGTGCCCCACCACGTTCGTGGGGGCTCTCCCGCTCCAGCTCGACGGCCCGATCTGCAGTTGTGCGCACACCGTACCTGGCCTGTTCAGCGCGCGTCTACTTCCCACCGACCACGTCACTCACGTGTTCGGAGCCGTAACTCGCGTGCTCAGAGGCGTAACTCGTGAGTTACGCCTCCAAGCACGCGAGTTACGGCCCTGATCACGCGAGTTACGCGTTCTCCATCATCATCTCGGCGGTGATCGTGCCGCAGAGCTCGGCACAGCGCGTCATCATGTCGGCCGCGTCGGCGAGCTCGGCGTCGCCGGGCTTGGCGCACTCGTCGGCGCACATGCGCATCATCTGGGAGGCGAGCCCGCATATCTTCGCGCACATGCGCATCATTTCGAGGTCGGCGACCATCGCGGAGCAGCGCATCATCATGTCGGCGCACATGCGGGACATGTCCGCGCAGGTCACCATCATCATCCCGAGCTTCGCGCCGCCCATCTCCATGCAGCGCGTCATCATCTCCTCGCAGCGGACGTGACACTCGTTGCACAGGTCGATGCAGTCACGCATGGCGGTGCTCATCTGCCGGGTCATTCTGGGCCTCCTGGGTGATCCTGGATACTGGCTCGCGCTGTCAGGACTACAGCGCAGGTCAGCGGCCCGCCATCCCAGCCACCGGGACGAGTGACGCACACCCTGGGCCCGGTCCGTGAAGGCCTCCTTGAGGGACTCTGGGTCCCTCAAGGAGGCCTTCACGGACAGCTGCCTGGGGTCAGAGCGGGGTGACGTAGGCGCCCGAGATGCCCCCGTCCACCAGGAACTGCGAAGCGGTGATGAACGAGGCGTCGTCGCTCGCCAGGAACGCGACCGCGGCCGCGATCTCCTCCGGCTCCGCGAACCGCCCGACCGGCACGTGCACCAGCCGACGAGCGGCCCGCTCGGGATCCTTCGCGAACAGCTCCTTGAGCAGCGGCGTGTTCACCGGTCCCGGGCACAGCGCGTTCACCCGGATGTTCTCCCGCGCGAACTGCACGCCCAGCTCCCGGCTCATCGCCAGCACCCCGCCCTTGGACGCGGTGTAGGAGATCTGCGACGTCGCCGCGCCCATCACCGCGACGAACGACGCCGTGTTGACGATCGAGCCCTTCCCCTGCCGCTGCATATGCGGCAAGACCGCCTTGCAGCACAGGTACACCGACGTCAGGTTGACCTTCTGCACCTTCTCCCACGCGTCGATGCCCGTGGTGAGGATCGAGTCGTCCTCGGGCGGGGAGATACCGGCGTTGTTGAACGCGACGTCGACCGAACCGAAGGTGTCCACAGTGGTCTGGAACAGGGCCTCGACCTGTTCGGCGTCGGTGACGTCGGCCTGCACGAACAGGCCGCCGACCTCGTCGGCCGCGGCCTTGCCCGCCTCGGCGGAGATGTCGCCGATGACGACCTTCGCGCCTTCGCTCGCCAGCCGCCTCGCGGTGGCGAGGCCGATGCCGCTGCTGCCGCCGGTGATGACCGCGACGCGGCCTTCGAAACGCTGAACCATTCCTATTCCTCCGTGCTGATGAAGACGTTTTTGGTCTCGGTGAAGGCGTCGACGGCGTCCGGGCCGAGTTCGCGGCCCAATCCGGACTGCTTGAACCCGCCGAACGGCGTCCAGTACCGGACCGACGAATGCGAGTTGACCGACAGGTTCCCGGCTTCGACTCCGCGCGCGACGCGGAAGGCGCGGCCGACGTCGCGGGTCCAGATGGAGCCGGACAGCCCGTATTCGGTCTGGTTGGCCATGGTCACCGCGTCCGCCTCGCCGCCGAACGGGACCACGGCGACGACCGGGCCGAAGATCTCGTCCGACGCCAGCGGATGCCGCAGGTCCGGCGGGGTGACGACGGTCGGCGCGAACCAGTACCCGGGGCCGACGGGCGCGCTGCCCCGGAAGGCGACCGGCGCGGAATCGTCCACATAGGACGACACTTTCGCGTGATGTCCCGCCGAGATCAGCGGGCCCATCTCGGTGACCTCCAGCCGCGGATCCCCGACGACCACGCCGTTCACGGCGGGTTCCAGAAGCTCCATGAACTTCTCGTACACGCTCGACTGCACAAGGATCAGCGACCGCGCGCAGCAGTCCTGCCCGGCGTTGTCGAAGACGCCGTACGGCGCGGTGGCGGCGGCCTTCTCCAGGTCGGCGTCGGCGAACACGATGTTCGCGTTCTTGCCGCCCAGCTCCAGCGTCACCCGCTTCACCTGCGCGGCGCAGCCCGCCATGATCCGCTTGCCGACCTCGGTGGAGCCGGTGAACACCACCTTCCGCACCGCCGGATGGTCCACGAAACGCTGCCCCACCACGGATCCCTTGCCAGGAAGTACCTGGAAGACGTCTTCGGGGATGCCCGACTCGCGGGCGAGTTCGCCGAGGCGGATCGCGGTGAGCGGGGTGAGTTCGGCGGGTTTGAGCACGACGGTGTTCCCGGCGGCGAGCGCCGGCGCGAACCCCCAGCCCGCGATGGGCATCGGGAAGTTCCACGGCACGATCACCCCGACCACGCCCAGCGGCTCGTGGAACGTCATGTTCACGCCGCCGGGCACCGGGATCTGCTTGCCGCTCAACCGTTCGGGCGAAGCCGAGTAGTACGTCAGCACGTCGCGGACGTTGCCCGCCTCCCAGCGCGCGTTGCCGATCGTGTGGCCGGCGTTGGCGACCTCCAGCGCGGCGAGGTTCTCGATGTCGGCGTCGACGGCGTCGGCGAAGCGGCGCAGCAGCCGCGCCCGGTCGCCGGGGGCCACCGCGCGCCAGGCGGGGAACGCCGCGTGCGCGCGGGCGATCGCCGCGTCGGTCTCCTCGGCCGAGGTCAGTTCGACCGACCTCACCACTTCTTCGGTGGCGGGGTTGATCACCTCGAACGTGGTCACATCTTCTCCTTCGCAGCTTTCACCAGCGCCTCGAAAAGCCTGATGTCGTCGGGATTCTGTTCGGGATGCCATTGGACGCCGAGGACGAACCCGTCGCCGGGCAGTTCGGCCGCCTCGATGGTCCCGTCGGCGGCCCAGCCGACGGGGACCAGCCCGTCACCGAGCCTGTCGATCGCCTGATGGTGGTAACACGGCACCTTGGTCTCGGCGCCGAGGATCGACGCGACACGGCTGCCCTCGGCAAGGCTCACCGTAGTGGTGCCGAAGATCCCCGGCGCGGGCTGGTGATCCGCACTGTCCAAAGTGTCCGGCAGGTGCTGGGCGAGCGTGCCGCCCAGCGCGACGCTGAGCACCTGCAACCCGCGGCATACGCCGAGCACCGGTTTCCCACTGTCCAAAGCGGACCGCAGCAGGCCGAACTCGAACGCGTCCCGGTTCGGCCTCGTGTACGTCGTCGCGTGCTGCTCCTGGCCGTAGCGCGCCGGGTCGACGTCCGCGCCGCCGACCAGCACGAGACCGTCCACGGCGGACACCAGCCGATCGTGTGCCGTGCTCACCGGCGGCAGCAGGACGGGAATCCCTCCCGCCGCGACGATCCCGTCGACGTAAACCCGGTGGAGCAGCGCCGCTTCGGTCTCCCACACCAGGAACTTCGCGGGTTCCAAATAGGACGTGAGCCCGATCAGGGGTGCGCTTTTCAGAGACTCAGAGCCGTTCGAAGCCACGGATCCTCTCCCAGTCGGTGACGGCGGCGTCGTACGCGGTGAGCTCGACCTTCGCCGCGTTCAGGTAGTGGTCGACGACCTCGTCCCCGAACGCGGACCTCGCGAGTTCGCTCCCGTCCAGCAGCGCCGCGGCGTCCCGCAGGGTGGTCGGCACGGTCGGCTTGGCGGAACCGTAGGCGTTGCCGTGGAACTCCGGCTCCAGCTCGAGTTCGTTCTCGATACCGTGCAGCCCGGCCGCGATCAGCGCGGCCACCGCGAGGTACGGGTTCACGTCGCCGCCGGGGACGCGATTCTCGGTGCGCAGCGAATCCCCGTGACCGACGACCCGGAGCGCGCACGTGCGGTTGTCCGTGCCCCACGCGACGGCCGTCGGCGCGAAGCTCCCGGGCACGAACCGCTTGTAGGAGTTGATGTTCGGCGCGAAGAAGTAGGTCAGCTCGCGCAGCCCGGCCAGCTGACCGGCGAGGAAGTGCTCCATCAGCGGCGAGAACCCGCCAGGACCGTCTCCGGCCAGGACGGGCTCGCCCGCGGCCGAACGCAGGCTGATGTGGATGTGGCAGGAATTGCCCTCGCGTTCGTTGTACTTCGCCATGAACGTGAGGCTCTTGCCCTCCTGCGCGGCGATCTCCTTGGACCCGGTCTTGTAGACGCTGTGGTTGTCGCAGGTGGTCAGCGCGTCGGCGTAGCGGAACGCGATCTCGTGCTGGCCGGGATTGCACTCGCCCTTGGCCGACTCGACGTACAGTCCCGCCCCGCCCATGTCGTTGCGGATACGGCGCAGCAGCGGCTCGATCCGGGCGGTGCCGAGCATCGAGTAGTCGACGTTGTACTGGTTGGCCGGGCGAAGGTCCTGATAACGCTTGTCCCAGGCCGATTCGAAGGTGTCGTCGAAGACGATGAACTCCAGTTCGGTGCCGACGTAGGCGGCGAGACCGCGCTCGGCGAGCCTGTCGAGCTGGCCGCGCAGGATCTGGCGGGGCGACGGGGCCACCGCGCCGCCCTGCACGCGTTCGAGGTCGGCGAGGACCAGCGCGGTGCCCTCCTGCCAGGGGAGCAGGCGCAGCGTGCCGAAGTCCGGGCGCATGACGAAGTCGCCGTAGCCGGTCTCCCAGGACGACATCGCGTAGCCGTCGACGGTGTTCATGTCCACGTCGACGGCGAGGAGGTAGTTGCACGCTTCGGTGGCGTGCTCGACGACCTCGTTGAGGAAGTACTCGGCGGCGCAGCGTTTGCCCTGCAGCCTGCCCTGCATGTCGGTGATCGCCACCAGCACCGTGTCGACGGTGCCGTCCTCGACCAGTTCCCGGAGCCGATCCAGCGTGAGCATGCCGCGCCTGTTCGCCATCAGCCTCACCTAAAGGTTCGAAGCGGTACCTTTGCGGCTTCTTCCTACCGGGTCGACCGAGCCCGGTCAACTTGGTCAATGGTCTGGTTCGTTATCCATTGCTCACCGTAGTTGATCCCTGGGCGGATTGTCTCCGATGCCCGGCTGAGAAGATGCTGTGAATCCCGCCGCACCGGGAGGAGATCCGCGCATCCGGGACGTTGTACGGATCAAGAGAGGTGAGAAGGAATGACACAGGCATTCACGCAGCAGACCACGTTCACCGAGCCCCAGGGGCGGGCTCAGCTCCCGACGCTGCCCAGCGGGTGGCCGATCGGCTCCTACGAGTCGTACTCCGAAGCGCAGCGTGCGGTCGACCACCTCGCGGGAACGGACTTCCCGATCACGGACGTGACCATCGTCGGGGTCGAGCCGATCCTCGTCGAGCGCATCGCCGGGCGGATGGGCTGGAGCAAGGTGCTGACCAGCTCGGCGCTGTCCGGCGCGATGTTCGGTGTGTTCCTCGGGCTCGTGCTGAGCCTGCTGAACCCGGGCGCCGGGCTGGTGCCGATCATCGTCGGTCTCGTCGGCGGTATCGGGTTCAACCTGCTGTTCGGCGCGCTGGGGTACGCGTCGTCGAAGAACAAGCGAGGGTTCATCTCGCAGAGCCAGCTGGTCGCCCGGCGTTACGACGTCCTGGCCCAGCCGCGCAACGCCGAGAAGGGCCGCGCCCTGCTGGCCGACCTGGCCGCCAGGAGCGCGTTCAACCACTGAGCCTCACCCCACGCGAGCCGGCATCTCTCCACGAGGTGCCGGCTCGCGGCTTTCACGGGGTCAGCCGGTGCAGGTCGCGCGGGAAGAGCGTCGCCTGACGGACGTTGGGCAGCCCGAGCAACCGGGCGGTCCAGCGTTCGAGACCGAGCGCGAACCCGCCGTGCGGCGGCATCCCGTGCGCGAAGGCCGCCAGGTAGTCCCGGTACGGCTCGGTGGATTCCCCGCGTGCCGTCAGCGCGGCGACGTAGTCCGCGTGCCGGTGCAGCCGCTGCCCGCCGGTCACCAGTTCCAGCCCGCGGAAGAGCAGGTCGAAACTGTTCGAGTACCCGGGCCGCGCCGGGTCCGGATGCGTGTAGAACGGCCGCTTCGCCATCGGATACCCGGTGACGAACAGGAATTCCGAGCCGTGTTCGCGCAGCGCCCAGTCCGAAAGCAGCCGCTCGTGGGCGGGCGCGAGGTCGGGCTCACCGCGCGGGTCTTCGTCAGACAGCCGCGCGATCAGTTCCTGGGCCTCCGCGAAATGGATCTCCGGAATCTCGCCGGGCACTTCGACTCCCATCTCCGGAACCGCGGCGGTCATTCCCGCGATCGCCTCCCGCAGCACCGCCATCACGTCGTGATGGTCGTCGATGAAGCCGAGCTCGACGTCCAGGCTCGTGTACTGCGCGAGATGCCGCGCGGTGTCGTGCGGTTCGGCGCGGAAGACCGGGCCCACCTCGTAGACCCGCTCGAAAACCCCGACCAGCGCCTGTTTGTAGAACTGCGGGGACTGCGCCAGGAAGGCCCGACGGCCGAAATAGTCGATGCCGAAGACGTTCGCGCCGGACTCCGTGGCCGACGAGACGATCTTGGGCGTATGGGTTTCGGTGAACCCGAACCCGTCCAACACCGCCCGGAACCCGGCGACACTCGCCGCCGTGATCGCGAAGACCTCTTTCAGCCGCGGATGCCGCAACGCGACGGCGGCGTTGTCCAGCACCGTGGGCAACGCGGCGGGCACCGACGGACGGTAGAGGTCGAACGGCAGCGGTTCGGCAGGCTCGGAAAGCAGCCGGACGGACGGCTCGGTGAGTTCCAGACCGCCCGGCGCCTGAGGGTTCGCGGTGACGAGCCCTTCGACCTCGACGACGGTCTCCTCCGGCGGGCCACCGGGTTCGGCGAGGACCACCTGAGCGAGTCCGGAGCGGTCACGGATCACCAGGAAGGTGACGGTTTTCAGGCGACGCCGGCGGTGCACCCAACCGGCGACACGGACACGACCGCCGACATGCCGGGGCAGGTCGGCGGCGAGGACACGCGAGATCATCACAACTCCTGTACGGATGTGCGCGACCCCTTGGGAGTGCGGGCGAGAAGGGAACTCGCGGTACCACCGCACTTTCGCCGCCGCCGTGGAGCAGCGGCCTCGAAGGCCCGTGACGAGGGCCGGACGGCGGGGCATGAGGCGCGGACGCCGTTCCTCCCCGCACTCGGGAGGGTCTTCACCGAAAGGCGCGAGGCCGCTTTCCCAGCTACCGGCGGCTCTCTGGGCTCGCGTGCCCCCTCGGCTACTCGTCTCCGTCAGCGCGTTGCCCCGGAGGCTACGTCTCTTCCGCGCGTCCCGCATCCGCATTTCGTCCTCTGAATGCGGTCGTTGGCAACGCGAACCACCGCATTCAGAGGACGAAACGCGGGTGGAGGCGGCCCCCGACGTCCGCCTCCACCCGGGCCACCTAGCGCGTCGGCTGGGTGGAGTTCGACGGCGGCGCCGGGGAAGAAGGCGGCGCCTGCGCGGTAGTCGAAGGCGGCACCGGCGCCCCCTTCGGGATCGCCGCGCTGAACGGCACCTCCGCCTTCTCCTGGCAATAACTCCGGGAACCGTTGTAGCCGTTGAGGTTTCCGTCGTTGTCCTGGACTCCCCGTTCGAGGCGCGGCCGCGGGTAGCGGTTGTCGTCGCCGACCTTCCGCTTCTCGCCCGTGCTCCGCTCGCAGGCGTACCGGGTGGTGCTGAGCGGACGGCCGTTCTCGTCGTAGAGGTAGATCTCGGTCAGCGGCTTGCCCTCGGCGTCGAACGCGTAGATGTTCTCCACGTCCTGGCTGCCGTACATCAGCTGCGGGTTGCCGTAGTTGTCGTTGTAGCTCGGCGTGTAGCCACCGTTGTAGGAACCGTTGCTGTAGGAGCGTTTCGCGATCAGGTCGACCGCCGCGCCCGCCCCGCCGAGTATGCTGCCGATGACGAACGCCGAGATCGGCACGGCCAGCCACAGCAGCCGCCGGTCGGTCTTCAGCTTCGGCCCCGCCCAGACCACCGCGACGGCGGCCAGCAGCATCAGCGGCAGCAACAGCACGGCCTCGGTGTCGCGGAGCACGAGCAGCAGGCCGAAGATGACCAGCACCGCCGCGCACAACACCCACCACGCCGGTTTGAGCGTGCGGAAGTAGTTGATCCCCTTGCTGTTCCGGTTGTTCTGGAACGACGTCGCGATCTCGCGGAGCTTCACCACCTCGGGCAGCTCCGTGATCGGCGCGACTCCCTTACGCACCACGTAGGCCACGCTGATCGCGAGCACTGGTGCGACGAAAAGCAGGCCCAGCAACGGGTCCACCCGCACCCACACCGCGGCCGCGAAGCCGAACAACGCGAAGCCGCCGACGGAGAACACCAAGCCCCAGAACGCGAATCGCGCTCCGCCGATCCCGGTCTTCACCTTCAGCACGGTGGTCTTGTCGCCCGCGTCGGGCGGACGCGGCGGATAGCCACCGGACGCCCGCAGTTCCGCGGCATAGCTTTCCGGGCTCCCCAACCGCTCGATCAACGCGTCGACCTTGGGGTTCTCCCCCAGTTCCGCCTCCATCTCGGCGAGATGCGGCCGGACGTCTTCGAGGATCTCCTCGACTTCGCTCTCGGGCAGGTCGGCGAGCGCGCTCCTGACCCTCGCCAGATACACCCGCACGGCGGTCGGATTCTGCGTGCTCATGCTGCCTCTCCCAACAGGCTGTTCATTGTCGTGGCGAAAGTCCGCCAGGTCTGCCCCGACTCTTCGAGGCGCTGACGACCCGGCTCGTTGAGGCTGTAGTACTTGCGGTGCGGGCCTTCCTCGCTCGGCACCACATAGGACGTCAGCAGGCCTGCCTTGTACAGCCGCCGAAGCGTCCCGTACACCGAAGCGTCGCCCACTTCCTGCAACCCCGCGATACGGAGTCTTCGGAGTACGTCGTAGCCGTAGCCGTCCTCTCCGCGAAGCACCGCGAGAACGGCGAGGTCCAGCACGCCTTTAAGTAGCTGACTGATCTCCACAGTCGCGTCCCTCCCAGTCTTACGCAACAGAAGGTACCACGCATTGCACAGTAGTGCGCACGGCGGAAGCCGCTTGCGTCGGACGGGTGGTTCATGGGTTACTTAGTCCAGTAATGAACCACCGCACCCCGAGAGGGTGCACGAAGACTGGGGACGGAGGTGTCGTGCTCGACGAAGGAACACCCCTGTTCGTGCAGATCGCCGAACAGATCGCCGACGACATCGCCGAGGGAAGCCTGGCCGAGGGGGAACGCGTGCCGTCAACCAACGAACTCGCCGCCTTCTACCGGATCAATCCGGCGACGGCGGCCAAGGGGATCAACGTGCTGGCCGACGACGGCCTGCTCGAAAAGCGGCGGGGTATCGGCATGTTCGTCGCCGCCGGCGCGCGGCAGAAGCTGCTCACGGACCGGCGGCAGCGGTTCGCCGAGCAGTACCTCGACCCGATGCTCATCGAAGCGAAGCGCCTCGGCATCGACGACGAAACCTTGATCTCGCTCATCCGCGGGAACGGACACCGGAACGGAGGACCCGCCGCATGACGCCGACCATTTCGACCACCGGCCTGACCCGGCGCTACGGCGACCACACCGCGCTCGGCGATGTCTCGGTCGACATCGAAGAAGGCAAGATCACCGGCCTGCTGGGCCGTAACGGCGCAGGCAAGAGCACCTTCCTGCGCATCGTCACCGCGCAGGAGTTCGCCAGCGCCGGCTCGGTCCGCGTGTTCGGCGAGACCCCGGTCGAGAACGAGCGGGTGCTGCGGCGCCTGGTGCTCGTCCGCGAAGACCAGCAGTTCCCGGATTTCAAGGTGCGCCACGCCCTTTCGGCGGCGTCGTGGTTCTACCCGAACTGGGACGCGGAACTGGCCGAAAGCCTGCTCCGCGACTTCGACCTGCCGACGAAGCGCCCTATCAAGAAGCTCTCGCGAGGGATGCGCTCGGCGCTGTCGATCACGATCGGGCTCGCGGCACGAGCGGAACTCACGCTGCTCGACGAGCCGTACGCGGGACTCGACGCCGTCGCGCGCCAACTGTTCTACGACCGGCTGCTCGACGACTATTCGGCTCATCCGCGCACGATTCTGCTTTCCACGCACCTGATCGACGAGGTCGCCGATCTGCTGGAGCACGTGGTGATGATCGACAAGGGCCGCGTCGTCCTCGACGCGCCGGCCGACGAACTGCGTGGCACGGCGGTCACGGTTTCCGGCCCGGCCCTCGCGGTGGACGACTTCGTCGCCGGCCGCCGGGTGCTGCACCGCCGCAAGATCGGGTCGCGCGCTTCGGTCACCGTGGCCGAGGCGCTCGATCCCTCCGCCAAGGCGAAGGCGAAGGCCCTGCACCTGAAACTCGAGCCGCTTTCCTTGCAGCAGTTGATGGTGCACACCTCCAACGGACAGACCGCAGAGGAGGCGTCCGCATGAACACCCTGGTCAACGTCGCGCGCTACCACCTGGTGGACCGGCTCCAGTACGTCGTCCTCCCGGTCGGCGTCACGTTCTTCGCCTTCGGGGTGAATCTCGCGATCTTCTCGCTGATCCCCGAGACCCCCGAGGAGAACTACTCCGGCGGCCTGTTCACGCTGTTCGTGTTCATGCTGGTCTGCGGGGCCATGAGCATGACGAAATCGCTCCCGTTCGGGCTGGCGCTGGGCGTGTCGAGGCGGTCCTACTACCTCGGAACGCTGCTGCTGGTCATCGGGCTCTCGGCGCTGTACGCGGTGGGGATCGCCGTGTTCCAGGTGATCGAGGACGCGACCCGGGGCTGGGGGCTCGGGCTCAACTATTTCCGCGTTCCCTGGTTGCTCGATGGTCCGTGGTACCTGACCCTGCTCACGTCGTTCGTGTTCCTCTTGCTGATGTTCGTCTACGGCATGTGGTACGGCCTGATCTACCGGCGCGCTTCGGTGGTGGGTGTCGTCCTGTTCGGCGCGGCGCAGGTCCTGGTGCTGCTGGGCGCGGTGCTCCTGTTCAGCTGGACCGATTCCTGGGCGAAGCTCGGGGAGTTCTTCAGCACGCTGACCGTCGGCGGGATGACCGGGGTGCTCGCCCTGCTGGTCTGTCTCGCCGGGGCGGGCGGGTTCGCCACGATGCGCCGCGTCACCGTCTGAGAATCCTTCCACACCAAGGAGTTCCGTCATGGCCGTGGCTCATGTGGTGCTGTCGGTGATGCTGATCGCGATCTTCGCCGTACTGGGGGTGGCGAAGGTCCTGCGTCAGCCGGCGTTGGTCTCCCGGACCGAGAGGCTCGGCTTCTCGGTCCGGGGGATCCAGGGGATCGGCGCGCTCGAGATCGCCGGGGCGGCGGGCCTGGCGGCCGGGTTCTTCTGGCCGCCACTCGGGATCGCCGCGGCGATCGGCCTGGTGGCGCTGCTGATCGGGGCGGCGATCTCCCACGCGCGGGCTGGCGACGGGGTCAAGGACATCGCCCCGCCGGTCTGGCTCGCGCTGGTCGCGGCGGCGGCGGCCGTCACCGCGATCGTCTAGGCGGAACTCGCGTGATTGGAGGCGGAACTCGCGTGATCGAGGGCGTAACTCGTGTATGACGCCTTCAATCACGCGAGTTACGGCTTAAATCACGCGAGTTCCGGACGCGAACTACCACGGGTGACCGGCGCCAGGCGCGCGTGACCTCCACCAGCCACGCGGCTTCGGTGGCGATGTCGGGCTCGTCGAGGTAGGTCGCCGGAACGTCGTCGGGGGCGTACCGGCGGCCCGCCTCGGAGGCGACGAGCGCGGCGGCCAAGGTCGCGGCCTCGACCGTCGCGGCCACGCGGGCTTCGGGGATCCGCGCCTTGCGCGCTTCGGCTTCCGCGACCGGCGGGAGGTCCGGATCGAAGTAGGGCCGCAGGGCGAGGTGGCCGTCCCGGATCTCGATGACCCTGCGGTACAAGGCGAATTCGACGCCGCCCGGCATACCGGGGCCCGGGTCCAGCGCGATTCCCGGGACGGCTTCGCGCAATGCGGCCCACAACGGTTCGATCCGCCGGTACGTCCGGTACAGGCCGATCAGCCGGAACGGGGTGGCCATCGCGGGCCCCCATACGCTGAGCGTCGCGCCCGCCCCGGCGAGCCCGACGCTCAGCGCCGCCAGGATCGCCGAGAGCGTGTCCTCACCGGCGTCGACCGCGCCGGTGGTGGCGAGGATGTAGATGTCGTCGACGTCCCAGAAAGTCCAGCCCAGCGCGGAAACCCCGCCACCGACGAGCAACCACAGGCCGACGCGAAGCGGCCCGGGATCGGCATGCCGCGCGAAGCGGGCGAAGACGATCGAGAACGTCAGCAGGCTGATCAGACCGTAGACGAGGAAAAGAACGTTGTACGCGACGAACCAGCCGAGCCCGCCCGGACCGGCGGCGGTGTGCTCGCCGACGCGATAGCTGCCGGAGAGGAAGAAGAGCGCGATCTCGGCGGCCACGACGGTCCAGGACAGCAGCGCGTGCCAGCCGATCCGCTTGCCCTCCCCCAGTTTCAGCGAATGCGCGAACGCGACCGCGAAGGCCATCGCGCCGATCTTGAGCAGGTCGGCCGCGAGGTTCAGGAGACTGCCGATGGGTTCTTCGACACCGACGGCGTTCTCCATGGCCGGGGTGAGCAGCATGATGCCGCCGGCGATGCACATCCCGAAACCGCTGAGGAGCCACATCCGCCGCCGCGGCTGGGTGTGCCGAGCCTGGATCAGCTTGTAGCCGAACCCCGCGAAGGCCACCACGCAACAGAAGTACGCGATGGTCTCGGTCACGGCAGGCGCCGTTTCCGGCTGCCGAAGAGGTCGTCGACCCTCGCCAATCCGCCGGCGAGATCACTTCCGCCCTCGTCGTGCCGGGCCGTGCCGCGCACCGACGTCCGCGCGACGCGTTGCGCGAGGAGGCTGGCGAGCAGTTCGGCCTCCTGCTCCTCGACGGCGCTGTAGCTCGTGCGGCCGAGGACACGGCGGACGAGTTCGGGCGAAAGATTCGGCATGAGGGTCTTGCCGGCGGCGGCGTCGAGCGCGATCCCGTCGGCTCCCCCGTCCGCGCCGACGTGACCGCACAGCAGATGGCCGACCTCGTGCAGCAGGATATGCCGCCGGTGCAGGGCGGTGGTGTTGGCCGGATAGAGGATGTAGTCCGCGCGCTCGGTGCTCATCAGCAGCCCGCACGGACCGCTGGCGGGGACGCTGACCTGCATCAATTCGATCGGGCGGCCGCGTCCGGCTGCCAGTTCGGCGATGAACGACCCGGCGTCGAAGGGGTCGGGAAGGGCCACGCCGTCGGCGAGACTCCGGCAGCGGCGCCACAACTCCTTACGGCGGCGATCCACTCACGACTCCTTCTTCGGGCCGCCCCGTCCGGATTCCCTGCGGGCGATCGCGTCGATCATGTCGCTGATGGTGTCGAGTCCGTCGGGGGAAAGCGTTACGGCCCGGAGCGCGACGTCGCGGACGCCGGCGTCACGGAGGGCGCCGAGGAGCGCGAGTTCCTCGGCGATCTTGGCGCTCTGCTCGTCGTCGAAGAAGTACGCGGGCGAGACGCCGAAGAACTGGGCGAGCGCCTCGAGGTGGCGTTTCGTCGGGTTGTCGCGACGGCCGGTGCGCAGCTGCCACAGGTACGTCGTCGAGAAGCTCTCGCCGGTGGCCTCGCGGCAGGCCTTGGCGACCTCCTCGTGGCTGTACGGCTCGCGACCGGGTCTCAGCACGATCTGGAACAGCTTGTCGATCTTCTCGGCGAGCGTCGTCTTACCGGGCTCGATCGCGGCCACCATCCCACTCCCTACCTCTCGTGCCCGTTCATGCTAGTTGACGCAGGCCCCGCGCCGTACACGACAGTTTTCACCTCGCGCGCGGCTTCGGCTGGCAACGCGGGCAGGAGAACGACGAACGGTTCATGAAGGGATCGCGCCGGATGGCCGTCCCGCACCGTCCGCAGGGCAGTCCTTCCTGGCCGTAGGCGTCGAGCGAGCGGTCGAAGTATCCGGACTCGCCGTTGATGTTGACGTAAAGCGCGTCGAACGACGTCCCGCCGGCGACCAGCGCCTCGGCCATCACCTCGCCGGCGGCGGTGAGCACGGCGCGACCTTGGGCCGCGGTGAGTTTGCCGGTCGGACGGGCCCAGTGGAGCTTGGACCGCCAGAGCGCCTCGTCGGCGTAGATGTTGCCGATCCCGGAGACGAGCGTCTGGTCGAGCAGGGCGCGTTTGAGCTCGGTCCGCCTCGACCGCAGCGCGCGGACGGCCTGGTCGAGGTCGAACCGCGGATCCATCGGGTCGCGGGCGATATGCGCGATGGTGCCCGGCAGCTCCGTCCCGTCGACCTCGGTGAGTTCCGCGAGCGCGAGCCCGCCGAAGGTCCTCTGGTCGACGAAGCGCAACTCCGGCCCTTCGTCGGCGAAGCGGAATCGCACGCGAAGGTGCTTCTCGTCCGGCGCGTCCCGGGGCTGGACGAGCATTTGGCCGCTCATGCCGAGGTGCGCGAGCATGGCCTGGCCGTCGGAAAGCTCCAGCCACAGGTACTTGCCGCGGCGCCGGGCGGCGGTGATCTTCACGTCGGAAAGCCGTCCGCGGAAGTCCTCGGCGCCGAGTTCGTGGCGGCGGATCGCGCGGGGGTGGAGGACTTCGACCTCGGTGATCATCCGGCCGGAGACATGCGCCTCGAGCCCGGCACGGACCACCTCGACCTCGGGGAGTTCGGGCATACGCCGATTCTCCCACCGGCCCTCG
>Ga0307518_10001001_pt1 | contig 21104 bp, 22 predicted proteins | sample 25_EM_MG_FD_203889 | JGI IMG/M metagenome (GOLD analysis project Ga0307518, IMG submission 203889) | Populus trichocarpa ectomycorrhiza microbial communities from riparian zone in the Pacific Northwest, United States - 25_EM | ecosystem: Host-associated > Plants > Roots > Unclassified | place...
ATTCGGCGCGAGTCCGGAGCAGGACCGTGACGTCGTGCTCGGCGTACCAGTCGGCCGATTTGACCAGGGTCGCGGTTCCGTCCGTCTCCGGGGAGAGGAACCGCTTCGACAGCGGGGGGCGCTCATACGGCAGCGCCACGTCGTCGCTGACGATGCAGACTTCGCCCTCGAAGCCGTTGGCGCGGAGGGTGGCCGCAGCCGAAGCGGCGGCCACCCCTCCGCCGACGATGACGTGGCGCTGCCTGCTCATGAGCCGACGTCCACTCGGATCACGCCGTCGTCGCCGACCTCGCACGGGTAGCCGTTGAGGCAGGAGTCGTCCGGGTTGATGCCCTTGCCGCTCGCCGCGTCGAACGTCCACATGTGCCGCAGGCAGGTGAGCGTTTCGCCGTCGAAGTCGCCCTCGTCGAGCACCCACGCCTGGTGGGGGCACCGGTTCTGATAGGCCTTGACGTCGCCGTCGACGTTAATCAGCAGAACTTTCACCCCGTCGACCTCGACGGGAACCATGTCGCCTTCCCAGAGCTCATCGAGGTGAATCGTCTTTCGCCATTGCGTGGTCGCGCTCGCGGAGGTCATGCCGATGCCCTGTTCGTGTCCCGCAGGATCGACTCGGTGAACGCCTCCCGGGCGGCACGAGCGCCGGCGGCCACCTCCACGCTCGGGCGACCGGACTCGGGAAGCGTCTCGAGGAGCCGGCCGAGCCCGGCGGCGGCATCGTCGGCGATGGGTGCCCATTTGCCGATCCATTTGTCGATCGCGGCGGCCGATTCGGCTCGCCGGCCGATCGCGAAGGTGGCGACCGCCTTGCTCCACCGGTTGCGACGCTGGTTGTCGGCGTCCAGGAAGCTCTGCAGCAGCCAGCCGAGATTGTCGCCGTTGCTGAGGGCGATCTCGCCGAACTGCCGGGTGAGCACGTCGTCCAGGGTCGGCAGCAGGACCAGGTTCAGCGCGGTGAACGCCTCGCCCCAGTCGTAGGTGATCAGCGCGGACTCCACTGCCTTGCGGGTCGCCTGCCACGCCGGGTGCTGCTCCCAGTGCCGGCGCTCCTGGGCGGTGCCGATACCGGCGTCCGGGTGCGCGACCTGGAGCTCCCGGGTCCGGTAGGCCACCGTGGTCACTCGCCGCAGGAAGTCCGCGGTGGCCAGGCCGGCGGGGTTGGTGATGTAGGACGTCGGTGCCAGGTACCCGAGGTAGGCCTCGATCTGCTGGAACCCGTGGATCGCGTACCGCGACGGGGTGTACAGCGTGGCGAGCGTCTCGACCCAGCCGCGGCTGAATCTCGTGTCGGCGCCGAGCTGCGCGTATTCCTCGAGGACGCCGTGGATCTTCGACTCGGACTCGGCTTGTGCGTTCACGTACATCCGGTACGTCAGGCTGTCGGGTTCGCGGAACTGCTCCCAGTCGTCGGCCTGCAGCGGGGACTGGTCACGGTAGGTCAGAAACCACAGATTCGCCGCCGAGGAAGGGTTTTGCTCGAAGGGGGCGTTGCGGTTCTCGCGGGTGGTCCAGTTCTGGCCGTGTGTGACGATCTCGTATTCGCTGGGCATCTTGCGCACGTCGCCGAAGGCGCTGAACGTGCGGCGTGCCCGAGGGCGGTTGGTGTGGTCGCTCATCGGACGAGCTCTCCTTCCGGAGCGTCGCGCTTGATCTTTTCCCAGACGATGTCGTCGCTGGTGGTGATGACGCGTCCGACGAAGGACGACATCATCGTCTGGAAGGAGCGGATCTCGTAGTCGGCTCCCAAATAGGCCCGGAGCGTGTCCTGGGTGACCCGCACCCGGGCTTCGCCTTGCACCCGCACGTAGGAGCCGCGGTCGACGACGACGATCTCCTGCTCGGGGTTGTCCTCGCGGATGGCCGCGATGACGTCTTCGATGTGGTCGCCCATCCTCAGGACGGGTCCGACGGGGTTCTTCATCACGAGCCTTCCGGGATGTCGTATTCGACGGCGATGTGATCCATCGGCGCGATGCCGGCTTCGGCGACCGTCAGGTCTCCGGGAAGCGCCCGGCCGTTGTGGAGGACGACCTTGCGGTACGGGAGCGCACGCACCCGCTTGCCCTCGACGTGGTGGGCGACCGCGGCCGCCACCTCGTCCATCGTGTTCGCGGTCGTGACCGGGACGAGGATCTGGACGAAGTCGGTCGCGAAGATCGCGTTGAGGGGCACCAGTTCGGGCGCACGGTCCTCGACGCCGAGTTCGGTCTGCTGCGTCATCAGCTCGCCTTTCCCGCCGGGGTGGCCAGACCGGGGGCCGCGCGGCCGACGTAGTCGCGGGTCCAGGCGGCGTAGTCGGGGTCGTCGCCCATGACTTCGGGGGTCATGCCCATGTAGGCCAGCACGCCACCCACGTCCATCGGCTGGATCTGGCCCGCCAGGAACCGGTCGATGAGCGTCTCGTGATTGACGTTGTCGCGGTCCTTCCAGAAGATCTGGCGGCACGTGTTGGTGCAGAAGTGGTATTTCCTGCCGTCGTAGTCCAGCTGCCAGGTGCGTACGCGCCATTTGCCGTCACGCGACTGCGTGGCGTTGCAGGCGGGCAGGTGGCAGGTGCTGCACAGCCACGGCAGCGTTTCGGGCAGTGTCGCCTCGACGTTGTCGGCGTTGACCTGGTCGATCATCACGTCCCATTTGTCGCCGTAGACGGTCTCCCAGTTGGGGTACTTCTCCCGCAGCCATTCGCGCTCGTCCTTGGAGACGCCGGCCTTCGGGCGCCACCAGAGAGTCGGCCGCCAGAACCACAGTCCCATGTGGAGCCCGTGGTGCCAGGTGTCGAGTCCCTGCATGAACTCGTCCCAGAACCACGGTTTCTTCAGCCCGTAGTCCTCGATGGTGTGGATGAACTGGTCGATCACCCACTCCTCCATGAACTCCCGGTAGGACTGCTTGCGGTGCTCGAGCGGGGTGTAGTAGTCCATGGCTGGGCCGGTGAGGGCCGCGAAGATGCGTGCGGAGCCCCAAAAGGACTTGTCGATGATCCACTGGGCGCGGACCGGGTCATGCTCGACAAGGATCTCCATGGTCGGGCCACCCTGCTGGGAATGGCGGGCCTCGTCGGTCTGGATCGAGGAGATCATGTTGGCGAAATTGACGTCACCGGATTCCAGAGCGTCGGCGGAGAGCGCGACGAACTGCAGATTGGTGAAGCCGGTTTCGAAGGTGAACGGCAGTTCGATGGCCAGGTCGACCACGTTCGGCGCGGTCATCATGCCGTCGAACAGGTTGCGTGCCGAGATCGGCACCCAGTCGTTGGTATGGAAGGTCCGCTGGGTCCAGTCGTACTGCGGGTCCTTGGCGATGAACTCGTGTCCGAAGAAGGTCGTGATCTGCGCGTGGCGCATCTCGTCGAGCTGACCGAAGGTGGCCATGTTGCGCCACGCGCCGTTGAGACCGAAGCGGGCCATCTTGAGCTCGCCGAGCACGGCCGCGTACTCGACCAGCGCCACGCCTCCGAAGTGCATCTTCGTGGCCGACTTCCAGCCCTCGTCGAGGACTTCGAAGTTGTTCGAGCGCTGCAGGGCCGCCTTGACCGCGTACGCGGACGACTCCTTTTCCCGCTGCGTGGCCACGTACTCGGGATAGGTGACCTTGTAGGACTCCTCCCAGTTCAGCCACGCTTCACGCGGGACCTTGCCGGTGCCCGAGTGCCATTCGGGGTAGATGGCCTCGTCGTCGACGTAGGTGGGTGTCCAATCCACGTCGCGGACGAATCCCTGCCATTCTTCTCGCTTGAGCAGTGCCATGGTGGGTTTCTTCTCCTAGTCCACTTCGTTGTGGCCGAGCTGCTGACTGATACCGGCGTTGTTCCAGTAGCCGGTGATGGAGGTGATGAGGCCGTCGGGGCCCACCTTGAAGATGAAGAGATGCGGCTCGCTGTAGGTCTTGCCGGCCGGGGTGATCAATCCCCATGCCTGCTGCTGGGTGCCGCCGATGTCGACCTGGGCGATCACGTCACCCTCGTCGTTGGCCTCCACGGAGTTCACGACGTTGGACAGGTTCGGGAACGCCTGGATCAGACCGGCCCAGATCGCCTTGCCGACCGTGCCGACCTTGCCGTCCGCCCGCAGCACCCGCTGCTTTCCCCAGACCTCGAACGGCGGGTAGGAGAAGTCGGCGTTGATCGCGCAGCGCTCGGCCATCCCGTGCACGTCGTGAGCGCGGTACCGGTCGAAGAACTCCGAGACGATGGCGGCGTAGTCCGCCGCGGTCTTGGTGTCGTTGGCTGTGATGGTCATGGCGTGGTCCTCACACGATCGCGATCTGGTCGAACCGCTTCACACCGAGGCGGCGGTACAACTGCTGCTGGCACCAGTAGGCGTCGACAGCGACGATCCGGCCGTCGGCCACCTCGAAGCGCCACGCCTCGTCGAGGTCGAGGTGCTTCTCCTGATTGATCGCGCCGGCGTAGTCGGCGCCCTGGGTGCCTTCGACCTTCAGTTCGGCGGTCACGACCTTCCCGGTGCGCAGGACGCGCTTGGTGGTGATGAGCAGATCGGGGAACGCGCGCACGAGGTCATCGAGGACCTCACGAAGGACGTCGGCGGAGCCGCCACTCTTGCCGAGTCCGTAGACGGTCACCCGGACATCGGTGTCGACGAGGCTCATCGCGGCCTCGACGTTCCCGCGGCCGAGCGCGTCGAGAAACCCGACAACTGGATCTGAGCCGAGGCTGGTCACTGGATCGCTGCCTTTCCTGGTGAAGATCTTGCGGAGGAGGGACATGTCAGGCCGCCCTGACCGCGGTGCCCCGGAGCGCCTTGATGACGGCGTCGGCAGCGGCCTCGGTGGATCCGGGGTTCTGGCCGGTGATCAGGTGCCGGTCCACCACCACGTGGCTGACCCAGGCCGACGGCCCGTCGTCGAACACAGCCCCGGCGTTCTTCAGGGCGGTGTCGACGTACCAGGGCAGTCCCAGGCGGCCAGGCTCGGTCTGGTCCTCCTCCTCGTCGGTGAAGCAGGTCATGCGGTAGCCGTCGAAGAGCCATTGACCGTCCGCGCGTTCGGGGGCCGAGAGCAGGAGCGCCGGACCGTGGCACAGCGACGCGATCGGTGCCGCCTTCTCGTGGAGGGCGACCAGCAACCGGCTGACGTCGGCGTTGTCGGCGAGATCGACCATCGGGCCATGGCCACCGGGGGCGAAGACCGCGTCGAAGCCGGCCAGGTCCTCGTCGCTCAGCGATCGCAGGTCGACCGGCCGCTGGACACCCGGGATCGCGTCGAGCTTCGCCTTCCGCTCGGCGGCCAACCGCTCGCTGTCGCGACGCTGGGCGGCGACCGCTTCCTCGACCTCGGCGTCGGTGAGCCGGCCGGCGAACTCGTCGCCGGAGAAGACCTCGGCGATGGTGCGGTCCTGGCGCCAGGCCAGCTTGGCCGCCTTGCTCACCAGCCCGCGTGCCTCGTGGCGTGACAGGCCCTTGGACTGCAGGATCTCGGCGAGCCGCCGGGCGGCCGCCAGGCCGAGTTCGGTGGCGTGGTGGAGGGTGAACCGAATGTCGTCGGGGTCGACGGCGAAGGTCCGGACCACGGCGTTCAGATAGTCCTGGTCCGCGTCGGGGTAATGGAAGAACCAGCTGAGGCCGTACGGGTCGGCCGTGGGGGCAGCGCCGTCGGGAGTCACGACGACGACGTCGAAGCCCGCGGCGACGAACCGCTCGTAGGGCTTCAGCGCCTCCTCGGCGAAGTACCCGGTCGGATGCTTCGTGCCGTCGGCCAGCGTGATCTCAGAAGCGCTCGATACCAGGTAGGCAATTCGAGTCATCAGGGTTTCCTTCGGTCGTTTCTCGCAGTCCGTGACTGCCATCACGCCCCGTAGACAACTCCAGAAGAGAGCTCCGCAGTGCTTCATTCCTGTTCGATGTGTGCCCATTTCAAGCGTTTTCCGAAGCCGGTATCGCACTACGACGAACTTGTGTCGCAAACCTGCTTCGACCTGCTCGCGTGGGAAGGGATCGCCCTAACGTGGTGGCTTCTCCAGCCGGAGCACCGCCCCAATGAGAGAGGGAACAATATGGCTCGCGTTTTGTTCGCAGTCACCGGATCGCACTCGTGGACACTCAAGGACGGCACCCAGCACCCGTGCGGCTACTGGCCCGAGGAGCTCGCTGTGCCTCACGAGGCCTTTGCCGACGCCGGCCTGGACATCACCGTCGCCACCCCCGGCGCGGTCAAGCCCGTTCCGGACGAGGCCGGCTTCAGCGCGGCGATGAACGGCGGCTCCGACGAGCCGGGCAACCGGTTCCGCGCCTACCTCGACTCCATCGACGGCCGGCTGAGCAAGCCGACAGACCTGGACAAGGTCAGCGCCGACGACTTCGACCTGGTGTTCGTCCCCGGGGGGCACGGTCCGATGGAGGACTTGGCCGTCTCGGCGACTTTCGGCAGGCTCCTGGTCGACTTCACCGAGCAGAACAAGCCGGTCGCCGCGGTCTGCCACGGCCCTGCGGCGTTGCTGCCCGCCGTCGACGAGGAAGGCTGGCTCTTCCGGGACCGCCGCGTCACGGGATTCACGAACGTCGAGGAGGGCCAGGTCGGTTTCGACGAGAAGGCGCGCTGGCTGCTCGAGGATCGGCTGATCGCGGCCGGCGGCGCATTCGAGTCCAGCGCCGCCCCGTGGCAGGCCCACGTCGTCGTCGACGGCAACCTGTACACGGGTCAGAACCCGGCATCGTCGCTGCCCCTCGCGCAGACACTGCTGGCGTCGGTCGCCTCGGCCGCCGCCTGATACCAAGCTACTTGGTGGGAGCCGCCGGCACCGGCCGTGCTGGCGGCTCGCCGCCGCCGGGTCATTCAGGCTGAGTACGCGCGCTCTGCAATTGCTCACCGAGCGACTGCGCGTCCACATAGGCCCTGGGCGTCGTGCCGAACCGGCTCCGGAACTCCTTGATGAAGTGCGACGCGCTCGAGTAGCCGACGGCGCGCGACACGTCCGTGACGCTGAGCCGGCCCTCGATCAGCAGCTCACGGGCCCGGTCGAGGCGGATCTCCTTGAGGAACTGGTACGGCGGGCGCCCGGTGACTTCGCGGAACAGATGAGAAAACGACGAGGGACTCAACGAAACCTGCTCGGCCATGTCGTTGACAGTGATCGGCTCGGAGAAGTGCTCGCGCACGAAGGTGAGAGCAGCCGAAATCGGGTTCGCGCCCGACTGCTTGGCGGCGATATAGAGCAACCTGGAGAACTGTTCGCGCTGCAGCACCCGGTACACGATCTCCTGAAGGTGCATGGGTGACAGCACCCGCCGATCGGCGCCGGTGCTCAGACTCTGCAGGAACCGGATGACCGCGCACATCAAGTCCGCGTCCAGGGCGGACACCAAGCCCTTCTCCGGGTTGTTCGGCATGCGAACAGGAGGGAAGCCCGCGGCGGTGCGCCGATCGAGCATGTCGGTCGACACTTTCTTCACGAGTGCAGGGTCGACCTGCAGCACGAACGACAGAAACGGCTTGCGCGGACTCGCCTCGAGGATCTGGGCCTGGAAATGCAGATGACTGCTCAGCACGAGGTAATGGAACGGGTCATACACATACTTGCTGCCTTCGACCATGACCGCCTTGCGACCCTGCGCCACGATCCCGATCGACAGGGATTGGATCTCTTCCCACGTCGGTTCGGTCGGCTCGTGGAAACGGTAGATCGTCAATCCGGGCCAGCCGCCGTCATTGCCGCCGACCTTGGGTGCCCGGGCGGCCAGTTCCGAGATCAAGTCACCCGTCGTGAGCAGGTGTTCCATCTGCGTTGACATTGGTACTCCCAGCTGCCAGGGCCGCGCGAGTGCCGCACCCGGCAGTCTATGTGTCGTGGGTCACTTTGAGCTACCCAGAACCGGGCTTGGTCAACCGGGCTCGGCTCCTTGAAGGGCAAGTCGACGTGCTGGCTGAACGTTCGCGGGGACCGAGGCCGTTGTCGAGATCACCGTTGCCGAACCAGGGTCTGGCACTTCAGGGACCGTAGGGTTTCGCCTCTAACCGGGGGAAGTGGCCGCACACAGGTTCAAGCGGAACCCGCACACATCGCCGAGGAACGCGGCATCGACGAGATGGCGTTCTTCCGAGGTGCAGGTTGGATACGGATGCAGGAGCGTCATTTCCTTCCGCCGTTGCCCACGGTCGCCGGCTGCGCTCAGTTCTGTGCTTGCAGCCGGTAAGACGAACCGTTTTTGACCGCGATTACCCCGCCGATCGTCGCATTGGCTGGTGCGACGGCTTGCCATGCCATTCCGTCCGGTGCCGCGGTCTTGGTCTTGGCGACTGGACTGGGCAAGCCGATGAGGCCGCCGCCGATGACGATGTCGTTCTGGTCGACGACGAGCACGCAGTCGGGCCGGGTTCCGCCGATAGTGGCCCATCCGCTGAGGATGGTGTCGCCCGTCAGCGAGGTGCTGGTTTCTCCGCGGGTGTCGCCGGGGTCTGTGCCGCGGGGGAGCGGCGCCGCGACCGGGACGTGGCTGCCGAGTTCGGGGCCTTCGCAGCCGAGAGTGAAGGTGTCGTTGAACGGGTAGGCGCCGAGCGATCGGGCGGCGGGTGCCGCGGCGCGCTGGATGTGCAGGGTGTCGAGGACGGTGGGTGCGTCGACGCGCAGTGCGATGGCGGCGAGGTTCAAGGGACCGTAGTCGTGGCGGACGCGTTCTGCTTTGGTGCCGCCGATGGCATGGGTGACAAGGGCGACGGTCACGGTGGCGATGAGCAGCGGCCGTAGTGGCCATTGTGGACGATTGATGATCGCTAAAGCCAGCAGGGCGCTGGTGGCGAGCGCGCCGATGATGACGTATCGGCTGATCAGTCCGACGTTGCCGCCGGGTACCTGGTCGGTCGTCCGGCCCAGGGCGAGCATTCCTGCGAGCAGGACGGCGTAGGTGGCGATCGCGATCCAGCCGGAGGTCCGCGGATTCGCGTCGCGGACGAGATGAACCAGCGCGGCGATGGTGATCCCGCCGGCGATCACCGCGACGACGGCAACGTCCGCCGACCAGAGTCCGCCGAGTGCTGCAGCGAAAACAGAAAGCCTGCCGTCCAGGTCGAACGATGAGGTTGCCAGCGATTGCCGACCGGACGGTTTCGTCAGAAACCACGCAGCGACAACTAGAACGCCGATCGTGCCAGGGATGAGGACGCGCGGTCGGGAATCTTTGCGCAGCCAGGCGATCAAGGCCAGGACGAACCAGATCGGCAGCGCTGCGCCGAAACTGAGGCACCCCAGCAGCGCGGCGGCACCCGCAACCCAGGTCAGGCCCCGGTGTGCACAGGCGATCGCGAGCACGCTGAAGAACACCGCGGGGATCCAGCTGATCCCGTTGGTGCCTTGCAACCACAGTTCCGCGGCGTGGGAGCTGAAGAGCAACCACGAGAAGCCCGCTACGACAACGGATTTCTTCGTAGTGGAAAAGGAATCCGGGAGCATCGAGTACAGGCAGGTCACGATCCCGGCCACGAGGAGCACGGTTAGCCCGGTCAGGATCCGGTTGTCCCCGCCGAACCACGCCGCGTCGGCCCAAAACAACAGCGACGGCAGCACGAACGGCTGATCGAGGTGGTAGGTGAACACCTGGCCGAACAGCAGATCGCCGTTGTCGTCGGTGATTTTCGCCAGTACATGCCAGTAATCGAGCAGCACGTGCATTTTCGGAGCCCGCACGGCGGTGAACAGTGCTAGCCCGAACGGGATGACCGCGAAGAGCCACAACGCTACCGGGCCGGATCGCCGCCACGGGCGGGATGTCGGGCGCGCAGCCTCGTCTGGCGCCACGAGGCGAGCGGGGGCGTACTGGTTCACGGATCTCCTGCCGGGGTGGGGTTGAGCGCGCCGTCCGGAGAGTTGAGAGGTTTGCTCGATTCGGCTCCGGAACTGCTGTGACCAGTGTCTTTACGGGACCCGACGACGCTTGGCAAGAGTGAGGTTCACCTCAAGAAGTGATGTAACGACCACGTGGGGTCGCGACGATGAACGGCTCGGTCGGGCGGGGTTTCCCCTCGATCACGCCCGGTCCCCGACAGGCCGAGGCGAGACTGCGTCGACGGCGCTGGCTGTCGTGATGGAGGGGGCGTTCGTGTTCCTGTTGCGCCGTGAGGTCGAAAGAATCCGGTGGAGCAGAGCTTTGGTCTTCATGCTGATCGCAGTCCTGGTGATCGGGAGCACCGAAGTGACCCGGTCGAGGTGATCGTCTTCCGCGACGAGCCCGGCGAGTTCGCTGACATGACACCAGATTTCGTTGCCCGGGTCGGTGTGCCTCCGACTTTCGAGTCGCTGACGTTTCCCGGCGGCGCCGGCGTGTTCCTGTACATCGGGGCGGCAGCGAGCCTGCTGGACTTCACCGTCATCCCGGCAATCCACGAGATTGCCATCGTCCTCGACTGGCAGCTCACAGTGCAGTGACCGATCTGGCCGGCCCGGCCCTTCCGCGACCGGGTTTCTGTTCCTGCCGCTGATCTGGGCTCGACGATGCGCGGCCGGTGTCGTCGACCGGTCGTATCTCGCCGGTCACCCTTATGTGCCCGAGGGTGTGCCGTGGCCGCGGTATGACGGGGTGCCGATGTCTGCGTCGTTCAGGTCAACTTCGCCGCTGGAGCCGAAGCCGGTGACGATCATCGACCGGATCTCTTTGGTCTTGGACTCCGGCAGCGCTAGTTGCGTCGCCGTCGAACAACGTTTCCCCCAGCGCCTTGGCGACGAGGTGGTACCGGGCGGGGTCGAACCGCAAAGGCCGGACCGCTTCGACGCGTCGCCACCGTGCCGGGTCGGAGGTTTCGTGCCGTCGGTCATGTTGCCGATCTGTGGGGTGCCGGCCGCGTGCGGGGAATGACGAGACACAGGAGTGAGGTTCGACCACGCTGACCGCTCGGCCGGTTACGCTCGTGTAGTAGTCGCGGGCGTAGTGGTCAGGCCTTGGGGGCGGCTGCGAGGGGTATGTCGGGCGACGGGGAGGGCGAGCCGGCGTGTCATTGAATGTGGCCAAGCTGCGGCAGCAGGCTGGTGAGCTTGATGCTGAACTGGAGGCGCTGGTCGGGAGCGGTCTCGAGCTGACGGCCATCGAAACCACCTTCCCCAAGATCCCGGAGGTCGGCACGAGTGCCGAGGTGGTCGGGGAACCCCGCCGCTGGCGGACCAAACCGGGAGCCGATCCTTCGTGACACGACGTCTCGCCCGAGGACTCGCCCCGCTGCTGGCCGGCGGCCTGGCGGTCTTGGCCGGCTGCGGCACGAGCCCGCCGCCTCCGCCGCCGGAACCGTCGGTGTCGGTCCCACCGATCCCCGCACAACTGGACGGCAACAAGTTCATCGCCGATCCGTGTTCGGCGATCACCGTGGAGCAGTTGCGGAGCATCGGTTTCGGCGAAGGGAAGCACGAACAGACCCGGCAAGGCCAATGCCTGATCGTGCTCGGCCGCTCGGTCGACGTGACCACGTCCTGGTTCCCGCCGCTGCGGGAGAGCATCAGCACGTTGTACACCGACCGCGTCCGAGGCCGCGATACCGGCAACCACTGGGAAGAGCTGACGATCAACGGCTACCCCGCGGTGATCGTGGACGTCGAGGAGAACATCTTGACCAAGCGGGACGAGGGGCCTCTGGCGTGCAGGCTGGTTCTCGGCGTCGATGACAACACACTGGTGCACATCAAGACCAACACCCGGGGAAAGGCGGAAGCGGGTCCCTGGCAGAACGATCCTTGTGGCGCGGTCACGAAGATCGCCGAGTTCGTCCTCGACAACCTCCGCGGCTAGGCGCGGTGGCCTGCTGGCCCTGAATCAGGAAACCGAAGCCGGGGGGCCTGCCGCGCAGGTTTACGTCGGTGACGTCTGTGCGCTGGATGGCCAGGTCTGGAGCAGCCAGAAAGGCTTCCGGAATGGACGTGAGATCCGGTGACACGGAAGGTCCGGAGTCGCGTCTGATCCCGAGATGCCCGCGTGACAGGGTTTCGGTAGCGTCCGCGCCGTCACGGACCCGATGATCATGGAGACGCGAGATGACGGACCCGGAACAGGACGCTGAAGAGACACGCACGCTGATCATCTCCACGGACGAAGCCGGCCACGAAGAGATCTACGAAGAGGACGTCGTCGTCCGGGAATGACGAGATGCCGCCCCGGCGCCCGCGGGCTCCGGGGCGGCGGCCGGTCAGGGCTGGATCTTGCCCGCTCCCGCTCCGGCGGTCACGCTGCCCTTCACCGCGCTCGCGGATTCGAGGCTGTAGGAGTACGGAATCTTGGCCACCGTTCCGCTCGCCTGCGGTGACCCGGATCCGGTGAAGAGGTTCCCGCGCTGCACCAGGGTGCCTGCCGGCGAACCCGCGTAGCCGACCAGGGTCGGCTCGTCGACGTTGTCGAAATGGTTGTTCTCGACGAGTACGCCACCGTTGCAGGTGGACGCGACACCGTATTCGTTGTCTCGATAGTAGTTGTTGAACACGTGCACCGGATTGGCGAAGCGCACCCGCGGATGCCGTGTCCCCGAGCCGTCGAAGTAGTTGTGGTGATAGGTCACCCGCAATTTGCCGGTGTCCTGGCTCCCGTTGTCGTCACTGTGCCCGAGCAGCATCGATTTGTTGTGCCCGTACACGCGGTTCCAGGACACCGTGATGTAGTCCGAAGCGCGTTTGATGTCGACGGCGCCGTCGTATCCGTTGGTGAACGTGTTGTGGTCGACGACCACGTTGGTCGACGCCTTTTCGATGTTGATCGCGTCGTCGTCCCAGTCCCGGAAGGACAGGTTCTGGATCACCACGTTCTTGGCGCCGCTCAAGGTCAGGCCGCAGCCGTCGATCGTCGCACCGGCGTTGCCGAGAATGGATTTGTTGGATCCCACCTTGAGCATGCCGGAGCAGGAAATGGTGCCGGAGACGCGCACCACCGCCGCCGCGGTTCCGCTGATCGCCGAGCTCAACGCGGACGCCGAGGTCACCGTGATCGGTGGCGCGGTGCCGCCACCGTGGGTGCCGCCGTTCTGGCTCGCCCAGCCGATCGGTGCCGCCGACGCGGAGAGTTCCGCATTGGCGCCGGTGGTCACCACGGCCGTCGAGGTGATCACGGACAAAGTCAGAATCGAAAGAAATCGAGAAGGACGCAAATTCATCACGCCGCCTCCTTGCGGTCGATGAAAACGGAATGTCCTCAGAGGATTTATTCGGATCCGATGGCGAAGTGCCGAGAACAGGAGACCAACGAACCGGGCGTCGCGTCAACCCTCGATCGCCGATTCCCGGTTCACGCTGATGAATCGTGAGGCCAGCCGCACCGTGGTTCACCGATATTGCTCCAGGCGGACGATCCGGGGTTGACGGGAGCGCTCCCAGCTATCACGATGCGTTTACAAGTGTGGACGTCGTTCAGATATGTGAATCGAGATGCGATCATGAACCTTACGCGCCGCAGCTTCGGACTCCTCGCCACCGCTGTGCCCGTGGCCGTCCTCGTGGGTGGGCACCAGACCGTTCAGGCCGCTGTGCCGGGAATTCCGGAGGCCATGCGCCGGGCCGCGGCGTTCTTCGACGAACAGCTCTCGTATCGCGGCGCCTATGTCTGGAGCTACCTTCCCGACCTGTCCCAGACCTGGGGTGAGATGGCGGCCAACCGCACCATGTGCTGGGTGCAGCCACCGGGAACGCCGTCGATCGGGCACAGCCTGCTCGACGCCTACCACGCCACCGGTGACGAATCCTTCTATCGCGCCGCCTCGCGCACCGGCCTCGCCTTGGTGGCCGCCCAGTTGCCGGTCGGCGGCTGGAACTACGTGCACGACTTCGCGGGGACGAAGTCGTTGCGCGAGTGGTACGACACCGTCGGCGCGAACGGCTGGCGGCTGGAGGAGTTCCAGCACTATTACGGCAACGCGACCTTCGACGACGCGGGCACGTCCTCCGCCGCTCAGTTCCTCCTGCGGCTCTACCTGGAACGCGGTGATCACCGATTCCACGCGGCCCTCGATCGCGCCCTGCGCTTCGTGGTGAAGGCGCAGATCCGCGGCGGGATCGCCGACGGCGGCTGGCCGCAGCGTTTCCCCCGGTTCGCGGGGGCCGTGAAAGACACGCCGTGGCCCGAGGTGCTGCCGCCGTGGCTACCCGCCGGCGTCCGGCACGGCATGGAGGACGGTGACTACACCGGCCACGTCACCTTCAACGACGACGTCCTCGGTGAGAACATCAAGTTCCTGCTGATGTGCATGTCCACTTTGGACAAACCGGGGCTTGCCGAGCCCATCCGGCGCGCGATGGACTGCCTGCGCCGCCTGCAGCAACCAGGGCCGCAGGCGGGCTGGGCGTTGCAGCATTTGACCAAGGCCTCGGGCGGCAGGCCCGCGGGTGCTCCGGCGGGGGCGCGATCCTACGAACCCCGCGCCTTGGCCACGCACACCACGCAGACCAATGTGCAGCAACTGTTCCACTACTTCCGGCACACCGGCGATCGAAGGTTCCTCGACCGTGTTCCCGAAGCCATCGCCTGGCTGGACAGCTGCCCGCTCACCGCGCGGCAGCACGCCGAGAACCCGTTGCTGGCCGGGCGGACCCACCCCACCTTCGTGGATCTGGAGACCAACCGGGCACGGTTCGTCCACCGCTTCGGCTCGAACGTCCGCAACGGCGCCTACTACACCGACAACGACCACCGTGCGACGCTGAGCCATTATTCCGGCGGCCGCGTGATCGACACCGCCGCCCTGCGCGCCACTTACGAGCAACTGCGGGCGCTCACCCCGGCGCAGGTCGCCGACCTGAAGGCACGCTCGCCGCTCAGCGGCGTCCCGGTCCCGCTCCCTCGCTACTTCACCCCGCGCGAGCCTCAGCTCACCGACCTCTTCCTCGGCGCGCCGTCACAGCTGCCGGTCGTGTCGGACGCGGAGGCGACGGCGCTGGCCGACGGCCTCGGCGGCAACGACTACTGGCTGACCCCGGCGGACGCGATCACCAACCCGTATCGCGGTCCCTCCCCGGCCACGCCGTACGCCGGAAAGGCTTATATGAGCAAGCATGTGGGCGACCTGTACGACACCTCGCCCTACGATCCGCTCACCCCGCCCGAGGAGCCGCCGTACCGGCCGAAGGAGCGGCCGCCGGTGATCAGCGCCGGCACCTACGTGGCCAACATGGGCAAGCTGATCTCCTGGGCCGCGGCCGGGTAGGTGCCCCGAGGTCATCCAGGGTCCAGTACGCAGTGCGTCCCGCGGTAGATCGTCGGCATGCACTTGTTGCAGTGCACGCAAAGCGAGCGTGCCCCGGACCGCAGCCGCAGTGGGAGGTCGGGCTCGCGCAGCAGGGCCCGCGCCATCGCGACGAACTCGAAACCGTCCGCCATCGCCTGTTCCATCGTCTCCAGTCGCGTGATCCCGCCGAGCAGGATCAGCGGCAGGTCCAGCGCCGCGCGGAACTGGCGTGCCCGTTCCAGGAGATACGCCTCCTGGAACGGGTAACCGCGCAGGAAAGCGCCACCGGCCGCCTGGATGCCCCACCGCAGCGGCCGCGGGAACCGCGCGGAGAACTCCCGCACCGGCGCGTCCCCGGTGAACAGGTACATCGGGTTCAGCAGCGAACTGCCCGCCGTCAGCTCCAGCGCGTCGACGGAGCCCTCCGCCTCCAGCCACCGCGCGACCCGCACGCTCTCGTCCAGCCAGAACCCGCCCGGTATCCCGTCGTCCATGTTGAGCTTCGCGGTCACCGCGATCCGGTCGCCTACCACGTGCCGGACCGCTCGCGCGATCTCCAGTGCCAACATGGCCCGGTTCTCGAGCGATCCGCCGTAGGAGTCCCGCCTGCGGTTCAAGCGGGGACTGAGGAACGAGCTGACCAGATAGTTGTGTCCGAAGTGGATTTCGACCGCGTCGAAGCCGGCTTCGATCGCCAGCCGCGCCGCTGTCGCGTGTGCGCGCACGATCCGATCCAGATCGTGCGCCGTGGCCGCCTTCGTCATCCGCATCCCCAGCGGATTCGGGAAACGCCCCGGCGCCAGCGCGGGCGACCGGTTCGACGCCGCGTTCGCGACCGGCCCCGCGTGCCCGATCTGCGCGCTCACCGCCGCACCCTCGGCGTGCACCGCGTCGGTGAGCCGGCGCAGCCCGGGCACCGCCTCCTCGCGCATCCAGATCTGATGCCGGTCGGTGCGGCCCTCCGGGGACACCGCGCAGTACGCGACCGTCGTCATCCCCACGCCGCCGCGGGCCACCCGCCGGTGGAACTCGATCAGCCGATCGGTGACCACGGCGTCCGGGGTCGCTCCCTCGAAGGTCGCGGCTTTGATGATCCGGTTGCGCAGCCGCACCGGGCCCAGCCGCGCGGGCGCGAAGACGCCGGTCATGACTCCGCCAAACCCGCGGTGAGGAACGCGCGCAGCGTCCCGGCCGGAACTTCGCCGGGCATTTCGTCGGCGAAGAACTGCAGCACCAGGCCGAAGGCGAGCAGCCACCGGTGCGCCGCGTCCGCCTTCGACAGCTCCGGCCGCGCGTCCCGAAGCAGCCCGATCCACGGCCCCAGCGCGAACCACCACGAAGTCCAAGCCTGCTCCCGCCGCCCCCGCACGAACCGTGCCAGCAGCCGCAACCGCAGCCGCCCGACCGGATCCGCGGCCAGCTCGGCGAGAGGGGTCACCACGAGATCGACCAGTTCCGCCACCGTGGGCACCCCACCGCCCCGCCGCCGCTCCGTGACCTCGTCGAGCCGCCGTTGCCACACCGGCGCGAGCCGGGCCTCCAGCAGTGCGGCGATCAAGGCGTCCTTCGAGCCGAAGTGGTAGTGCACGGCCGCCGGATTCATCCCGGCCGCGCTGTTGATCGCGCGGACGGACACCGCGTCGTAGCCGGATTCCAGCAGCAGCCGCTCGGCGACGGTCAGCAGTCGTTCCCGGGTGGAGGCGTCGGTGCTCGGCATTCCCGCAGCACACCATATTTCCATCACCGAATCAATCAGTGATTGAACTGGACAGGGACCCCGTGGGCATGTTGGGCTGTGGTCGGCGATTTTCTTCCTGCGAGGTCGAGGAGCGGCGCCCTGAGCCTGTCGGAGTACCTCCGAGAGAACTGGATCGACGTCGTGAACGACGCGATCCTGCACGTGGATCTCACGCTGGCGGCGATGGCACTGGCCGTCCTGGTCGGGATGACGATCGGCCTGCTCACCTACCGGCGGCGGTGGCTCGGCGCGATGGCGACCACGACGACGGCGGCGTTCCTGACCGTCCCGTCGATCGCGCTGCTGGGCATCCTGATCGGCCCGTTCGGGCTGGGACTGACGAACGTCCTGTTCGCACTGGTGCTCTACGCGCTGCTGCCGATCACGCGCAACACGATCGTCGGGCTGCGTGGCGTCGACCCGGCGGTGGTGGACGCGGCGCGGGGGATGGGCTTCGGCCGCGCGCGGCTGCTGTTTCGCGTGCGCCTTCCGCTCGCCTGGCCGGTGATCCTTTCCGGAATCCGGGTCTCGACGCAGATCACGATCGGTATCGCGGCCATCGGCGCGTATGTGAAGGGACCCGGCCTCGGCAACGAGATCTTCGACGGGCTCGGCCGGTTCGGCTCGGTCAACTCGCTGAACCAGGTGCTCACCGGAACGCTCGGGATCATGGTGCTGGCGTTGCTGTTCGACCTGGCTTTCGTGGTGATCGGCAAGCTGACCACCCGGCGACGTCCTCGTGTCCGCGCGGCGGCGGCCCCGGCGGCTTCGGGGGGAGCGGCCGGGATGGGCGGCGAGACGATCGAGCTGCGGGAGGTCGGCAAGCACTATCCCGGACGAGCGGTACCGGCGGTCGAAAACCTGACGATGCGCATCCCCGCGGGCGAAATCGTCGTGCTGACCGGTCCGTCGGGATGCGGCAAGACGACGACCATGCGGATGATCAACCGGCTCGTCGAGCCCACTTCGGGCGTCGTCACGATCGGCGGCACCGACGTTTCCGCGCTCGACCTCGACGAACACCGGCGCAACACCGGCTACGTCATCCAGCAGATCGGGCTCTTCCCGCATCTGCGGGTGGACGCCAACATCGGCGTGGTGCCGCGGCTTCTCGGCTGGACCCGGCGGCGCATCGCCGACCGCGTGCGCGAATTGCTCGACGTCGTCGGCCTGACGCGCGAGCACGGCGGCCGGTACCCGCGTGAGCTTTCCGGCGGTCAGCAGCAGCGCGTCGGGGTGGCGCGGGCGATGGCCGCGGACCCGCCGGTCCTGTTGATGGACGAGCCGTTCGGCTCCACCGACCCGATCACGCGCGCCCGGCTGCAGGACGAATTCCTTCGCCTGCAACGGGAAGTGCGCAAGACGGTCGTGTTCGTCACGCACGACTTCGACGAGGCGCTGAAGGTCGGCGACCGGATCGCCGTGCTGCGGCCGCGATCGGTGATCGCGCAGTACGACACGCCCCAGGCGATCCTCGCCGCTCCGGCGGACGACTACGTCGCGAGATTCATCGGCTCGAAGCGGAACCTGAAGCGGCTCGCGCTGATCCGGGTGGGGGACCTGGAACTCCGGCCGGCGGCGGGGGAGGACGGCCTGCCTGCGGTCCGGCCCGACGCCACGCTGCGGGACGTGCTGGACGTGATGGTGCGGACCGGCAGCACCGCGGTCGTGCTCACCGACGGCGACACCGCGCGGCCGCTGGGGGTATGCGACGTTTCCCTTCTGGTCGCGGCGCTGAGGCCCACCGACAAGGCGCCCGCCGCGCCGGAAGTGGCGGAGGCGCCGAGTACGGACACCACGGTGCCCGCGCGGCCTCGTCGGCGCCGGCTCGGGCTGCTGGTGCGCCCCGTTCTGCTGGTGCTCGCCTTGCTGGCGCTCTTCCTGATCGTGCGCGCGCATCCGATCGACTCGATCGAACAGCGTTTCCTCAACGCGGGCGCGATCTTCGGCGAACTTGGCGAGCACCTGCGGCTCACCGTGATCTCGACGGCGTGCACCATCGCCATCGCCCTCCCGCTCGGCATCCTGCTCACCCGCGCCGGCGCCCGCTGGGCCAGGCCCATCGGTTTGGGGCTGGGCAACCTCGGCCAGGCGATCCCGTCGATCGGGCTCGTCGTGCTCCTCGCGCTCTGGATGGGCACGGGCACCGCGACCGCCGTGACGGCGCTCGTCGTCTACGCGACCTTGCCGGTGCTGCGCAACACGATCGTCGGGCTCGACGGCGTCGACCCGACCCTCGTCGACGCCGCGCGCGGCATGGGCATGGGCAAGACGGCCATCCTGTGGCGGATCGAACTGCCGCTGGCCGTCCCGGTGATCCTCGCCGGGATCCGGACCGCGCTGGTGCTCACCGTCGCGAGCGCGACGCTGGCGACGTTCATCGACGGCGGCGGTCTCGGCGGCGGGCTCGTCGCCGGGATCGGGCTGAACCGCCCGATCCTGAGCCTGACCTTCGGCATCATCGTCGCCGCACTGGCGCTTTTCGCCGACTGGCTGGGGCTGGTCGCCGAGGAGATCCTGCACCCGCGCGGCATGTAGCTCGACCGATTTCAAGGAGGACCGACCCATGCGGATGCTTCAGCGCACGGCCGCCGTCGTGCTCGCGCTCGTCGCGTCAGCGTCGCTCGCGGCGGGCTGCACGATCGGCAAGGACGAGACCGCCGCCCAAGTCGGCGCGGGATCCATCAAGAAGATCGACGCGCTGAACGGCGCCCAGATCCGCGTCAGCTCCAAGGAGTTCGACGAGCAGCTGCTGCTCGGCCAGATCGCCCTCGTCGCACTGCAGGCGGCCGGGGCGAGCCCGCAGGACAAGACCAACATCACCGGCTCGAGCAACGTCCGCCAGGCGCTCACCAGCGGCGCGGTCGACCTGTACTGGGAATACACCGGCACCGCCTGGATCAGCTACCTCAACCAGACCAAGCCGATCAGCGACCCGCAGGCGCAGTACGACGCGGTCAAACAGGCCGACACCGCCAACGGCGTCACCTGGTGGGCGCGCTCACCGGCCAACGACACCTACGCCCTCGCCGGGAACCCGGCGACACTGGCCAAGACCGGCGTGAAGACGCTGTCCGACTACGCGGCACTGGTGAAACGGGACCCGGCCGCGGCTTCGACCTGTATGGGCCCGGAATTCAAGAGCCGGGACGACGGATTCCCCGGCCTGGCGAAGACCTACGGGTTCACCCTGCCCGACCCGCAGGTGCACCTGCTCAACGACGCCGTCGTCTACCCGAGCATCGGCAAGGGGGAGCCGTGCGGCTTCGGCTCGGTCGCCTCCACCGACGGGCGCGTGGCCGGGCAGAACCTCACCGTCCTCGAAGACGACAAGCACTTCTTCCCGACGTACAACCCCGCGATCGCGATCGCCACCCCGCTCGCCCAGAAATACCCGCAGCTGGAGGAGGTCTTCACGCCGATCGCCGCGAAGCTCGACACCGCGACGCTCACGGAGCTGAACAAGAAGGTCAGCGTCGACGGCCAGAAGCCCGCTACGGTCGCCCGTGACTGGCTCAAATCGGCCGGCTTCATCAGCTGAAGCGGAGTGGCGCTTCGGGCGCGTTGGTGACGCAACGCCGCACTCACGTGACCCGGAGCGTAACTCGCGTGATTGAAGGCGTAACTCGCGTGATCAGCGGCGGAACACCGAGTGCGGCCTCCAATCACGCGAGTTACGCGCCTGATCACGCGAGTTACGCGTGACTACGTCGCGAGTGCGCGGTAGGGCCGCACGACCGCTTCGACGAACGCCGTGACCTGCTCGTCGATATGCGCCTTCTCCTCCGAGTCGTTCTCGACCAGGAACAGCCGGCCGGCGATGTTCTTCTGTGCCTTCAGCAACGCGAAGTCGTCCCTGCTGTAAAGGGTGTCCGCGGCGTTGCTGGGCAGCCGATGGTCGTCGGACACTTCGAGGCTGATCGACTGACCCGCCACCGAGATCTTCGGCGGCTCGCCCCGCCTGGCCAGCCGGGCGGCGCGCTTGGTGTCGCAGGCGCGGACGTGGACGATCTGCGACGCGGCCAGCACCTCGTCGCCGAACACCTGGAGCGCTCCGATCGTGTCGGCCCTGGCGAATTCGACGATCGTGATCGGGTTGCTCCGGCGGTTTTCCCAAACGCGGTGGCCGAGCGTGTGCAGGGCGGGCCGGAGATCGTCCTCGCGCTCCACCTGGAACGCGCCGCCCTGCTGCGCGCTGAAGCCCGCACCGCGGCCGTCGCCGAGGAGCATCAAG
>Ga0307518_10001002_pt1 | contig 21098 bp, 9 predicted proteins | sample 25_EM_MG_FD_203889 | JGI IMG/M metagenome (GOLD analysis project Ga0307518, IMG submission 203889) | Populus trichocarpa ectomycorrhiza microbial communities from riparian zone in the Pacific Northwest, United States - 25_EM | ecosystem: Host-associated > Plants > Roots > Unclassified | place...
AGGAAATAGGAAAAAGTGTTTGAAATTGTTATAGTGATTATTTTTTAAAATATTTTTTGTTCGGATATACATTAAAATAATATTTATTTATTAAAAAAAATTATTTTTAATATCAATACATCAAAACGATATAAAATCATAAAAAAATAATTTAAAACAAAAATATTTAAAAGAAAGAATAGTAATTTCATTGATACCAAATTAGTGCAAATACAATGAAAAAAAAAGAAGCTAGATTATGAGGGATGATAATGGATCTGGTTGGGTGGAGGTGAGTTTTCTATTCAGCCACCTAGCAAACCCACATCCAATGAGGTCGGATCACGTGACGAGTCTTCTTCTCATATCGGAGTACCTCATCGAGGACTGGACCAGGCATGCCTTTTCTAATATCTTTTTTTTTTTAAAATACTCTTCTAAAATTTCTTAGCACCTCACAAAATCGAATCTTAAAAAAAATCACGCAAGAAAAATCTCATATACTTAATAATCTTTTTTTTTCTAAATCATATTTAAAATATTAAAGTAGATATGATTTAAAAATATAAAATTATACCTTTAAATATTATCAGTGATATGGACTAAAGTGTTAATGATTAATTAGTACAATTATATATAAATCAATTAAGATGTCTTTTATGTTTAAAAAGGGTGTATATGATGTTAAATTATGTGCTTATTATTTGGTTCATTTTATTACTATTATCTACTACAAAAAGAATACATCAACTCTTTAACTTAAATAATATACTACTTAGTACTTGATAAATAGATATTAATTAGATAATTGATTTGCATTATGCTAGGAGTTAGATTATTTTTTTCATGTAAAAAAAATATTTAGGTATCACTAATATTTTTTCTAGTATAAAAAAATTTAATATAGGATTTACAATATAATATTGTAATTTATATATATTAAAAAACTAAAAAAATATATTTTTTGTTATTTATAAATTAAAATTCAGTTAAAAAATAAAATTATATGATTATGTTTTTCTCTTTTATGGATTATAATAATTGTGTACATATTTGTTTTCTATAAAAAATATTTAAATCGGATTAAGTGGTGCGGCGAGTGAGTCCTTCACTTGCTCACGCACTCAACATAAATGAAATCAGGTTGGGTAGCTTTGAACCTGGCAAAATAAAATAAAAACCGAACCTAACTATATTGAAAGATGTTGGATGTCCAGTAAATCTGGTCAAATTGTCATCCTATATAGGCCACTATATTATTCTCGTACTATATTCAGAGAAAAAATAACAATAAAAATTGTTTGTTATTTAAAAAAATACAGACGGAAGATAATCTTTTATGAAACAATTGATCCTTTCAATTAGTATGAACAATAAATAAAACTCTTTGAAATCTCTAGATGTGACATGCTAATGAAGAGACTTATTACTGGTAGGTAATATGGCTATGTTTTGTGATTGTAACTTGAAAATTATGTTTTGAAAATCATGGTGACCTAATCTCTTGCAAATTTAATTTCTACGAAGAACTTTATCATCAAATGCTTTAAATATCTTTTATAACTTTGAATCAAAGTTCTTATAGGGTGTTAATGACTTTTTCATAAAGGTTACTATCAACAAATTGTTATAAAATAGCTTCTATATTAGATATTAGATAGGTAAATAAATAGAATTTCATCCCTTTAAAATGTTTTGTTATACTTTATAATATAAAAAATACCAAATCAATAGATTTAGATGTGGAGGATAGATTGGAAGGGAAAACACCTAATTTGGTTAAATAAAACATTTTGATTTGGATTTTTTTCAGTTCCATGGAAAGAGAGAGAATCGAGAGTGATAGAACAATGTATTATATTATTTAATATATGGTTTCAAATTCTAGTTTGATTAGAGATGTAAAATGTAATATTTTAAAAAATAAATGGCAAATAATTAATTAAATTATAAGATGGCTGATGTAAAGTGAATACAAAGTCAACTTTGATAACATGGCATGCGTGGTGGTGACATTTTGAAATATCCTTGGCTGGCAACCTGCTTCTTGAAATGGTCCCTTGTTGATAATAATTGTATACTTTTTTATTTACTACTAAAAAGTTTTGTCACTTTTTTTTTTTTTTTTTGCAATTGATACATATGAAGATAAGGATTTGAGTTTAACACATATTTAAACTCTAAGATTAGATAAAACATGATCGAAGTTGAAAAAATCTGTAGTTTTTTCTGTCAAAATCCCATAAAATCTAAAAAGAAATGTTTTAAATACCCTAAACATTCATGAATTTCCATAAAACAACAAATCAAAAAAAAAAAAAAGAAGCTAAAATTCAAAATTAATAAGGAAAACAAAATCTAAAACACACCCAGAAACCTCAAAGATAATTTTGAGTGTATTTAGAGTGGAGTACTTTAGCGAGTCTAAGCAGCAAATCAAAAATTAATATTAATTTAATTTTTAATTTTTAATTTTCCTGTAAAATCTAAGTTTAATTAAATAATCGGATAAAAAATTATAATTATTTTGAATCGTTGTTCATTTAGATAACTTCTAAATTGTTTCTATTTATCAATCTTATCCATAAAATTATAAAATTATAATTGTTCCACATCAGTAATAAGAGGCTAGAGAACATATAATAATTTACATTGATTAAACAACTCTTTACTCAATACAAAAAAAAAAAAAAGCTTCAAATTAGTTCTGAAATGTGGAAGAGAAGGCAGGATTACATGTGTGGTAGAGGAAGTGCATGATTTATTTTTCTTAATGAACATCAAGAGGGGACATATAGTGGATTTTTTTTATTACAAAAAGGCCAAGGTTTTCTCCAGCATAAGGGACACAAACATGGCATGCCTTATTTTTTACTCCAACTCAAGGAAATATTTATTTAAATATTCCTCTTGGACATGGCATGGCAATCAACTACTTGCCAACTACAACTTGCTGACAGATGTTTGCATGTGATATCATTTCCATCACAAGTCAATTTCATGATTGGAACTGTGCTGAGGTAAACACCGGGTAAATTGAAGCTGCCTATGGGCCATGGCTATGTTTCTTTTTTCATTTTAAAAATATTTTAATTTTTTTTACTTTAAATTAATTTTTTTTAATTTATTTACATCATTTTGATGTAAAAAATAATTTTAAAAAAATAAAAATATATTATTTTAATATATTTTTAAATAAAAAATACTTTAAAAAATAACCGTAATTTTTCTATAATTGCTGAGTTTTCCTTGATTATCTTTTCTAAGAGAACGAATATTTTATTGCAGGTCTTAATCCGATGAGAGAATCTAATAAGATTTGAATTACTTGTCCTGTCCTAAATAATCCAAATTTTACATAATTTGATGCTGCTGAGGTTCTTTAACAGGGTATAATAGGATTTGGGTTCGCGCTTCCCTGCGATAAGGATAAAAAAATATATAATTGCATTAAAAAATCTCACATTATTATTATTATTTTTGTTTGCATGCAATAAAATATTTGAAATGATGATTAAAAATTTAATTAGTGTATCAAAATAAATTAATCAATCACCATAAATATTAATAAATAAATAAAATCAAGAGAGTAAAATAAAAAGATAATGACAAACTGTATGGACTTGGGTTAACACATAAAATTTACAACCCGAGTAATAAATACGACCATAATGACTTAACCCAACAAGATAATTTGTTTTTTTTCTCTTCCTGGTTGGACCTTCAATAGATCTTAATTGACCATAAATCAAATTAAGTTTAGAAGTAAATAAAAAAGTTTTTTAAAGTTCATTGATAAAAAATGATGAAATTGCATTTTTTTTATTTTAAATTCAATAAAAAAAGAAACCAATGATAACAAAGAGTTAAATTGTATGTTTTTTATTTTTTTAATTTAGGAGGGGATGCATTAAAAAAAACCTAAGTCTTAGAAGTTGTGTTATAACCGTCGAATTAGCAATCCGCGCTAAGAACTCAACCGGCTCTAATAATTTTTTTTATTAAATTTATGTTGCACCTAAATAAATAATAAAAAGAATTTTTAAAAAAAATCTCCACAAAAGAGCCCAGGTGTGCGGGCTAAAGGCCTACCGTGTTTGGGCCTATTAAAAAAAGTATCCAAGCGCATGGGTCTAGTGGCCCAGACCCGCACGATTGAGCCTTATATATTTTTTAATATTTTTAAGGAGCGGACCTTTTAAAATAAATAAATCAGGTGACACATCATTTGTTGAAGTAGACAACGTGTCGCTTGTCTGCCCAGAAACCGACCACAATAGTAGTGCCTAGAAAATTAGGGTCTAGGTATTTCTGCCCAAAAATCCCCGTTTTTAACCCATTTTAACCAAAAACACTTCATAAACACCGTCTCAACACCTAGAAATTAATTTATCAACCTATAAAACTCCAAAAATAACCTCAAAACATGAAATCAAATCGGGTTAATTTTTTTTCCTGGATTTTAATCTACTGTTTTGATAACATTAAGATTCAAAACAACCACCATCAAACTCTTTTTATCGAAAGAAATCCGTGAACACCAACATCAACTAACTTGGTGGCTATAATATGTGAAAACAATGACTTTCTCTCTCTATATACTGAAATATGACAAGAAATTTCTCTTTCCTTGAAAATCTAGGAACTTAAAAATAATAAAAATAAATTTATGTATCAAAATTGAATTTTAAAAAACATAAGGAACTGAAAAGATCTAATTTTATAAATTGGGGGATTAAAGTGTATTTGTTAAGCTAAATTTAAACGCACCACCTATTTTCGGTGCATTTTCTAAGTTGATCCTCTATCTTTTAATTTTGTCCCTATCTAAATATTCAAAGCAATTGGATGCTAATTTTACAGTTAAAGGACACAATAAAAAAGAGTTAAAGGATCAAAGTGAAAAAAAAAATAGCACTGCTCCAGTTCATAGTGTATTGTGAGTGTGTGAATAATATTTTCTCACTGTTCAAATACACCCTTTTCATTTTAATTTATTTTATTATATGAATATGATATTTATCATTTTATATTTAGATAAATACTCGAATTAATTTATATATTAATGAAGATTACATATATAAAGGATATAATAAAAAACAGTTAAAGAATCAAAGTGAAAAAAATAGCACTACTTCAATTTATAATGTACTGTGAGCGTGTGAATAATATTTTTTCACTATTCAAATACACCCTCTCACTTTAATTTATTTTGTTATGCGATAATTATATTTGTTCTTTTATTTTTTTATATTTAGATAAATACTCGAATTAATTTATATATTAATGAAGATTACATTTTTTTTCTCCTAATGATTTTAACAACACACATTCTATATCATTATATTGCATTAAGAGGAATTCAATAAGTTATTTTGAATTTTAACTTTAAATTTGAATCTAAAAATCTAAGAAATGAAAACATCTCTTTAACAATTAGACCAATTTTTAAAGATCAAAGATAAAAAAAAATATATGCATATGCAACATACTATATACATTTTCAACTAAATTACTCTTGTTTTATAAAGGAAAAAAGATTCATATGTTTTTTTTTTTTTATTTATGGTTGAATAATTTTGGAAAAGCAGGGTTCAAAAACTGGCAACTTCCTCCACTACTTTGATCTAGCACAAGTCACGACCAATTAGTTGACATATTACGTATATGTAAATTGTTTGTATAATTAGTTTTTGTTTTATTTTCCCTCATAATATACTCCATTAATATTCTGTAGAATAATTTCCAGTAAAGATTTATATTTCACAAATCAAAATCAAACAAAAGTAGGCTCATGATAAGACATCAATATTAATTAGACAGCTTGATTAAACATAAATTCACATAACAGTGGGAAATCTTACAGAGGTAACCTGGATAAACTTTCCGAGTACTCTGCATATCCTCTAATACTGTACATGATTTCATACAGGAGAAGACATAACTTACACACCCTTAAGGCTTAAACTCAAAGCTCACCTTACCACACGCACTTGGAAGTGCTAATTATGAAGATCGTGACAACAACAAAATATTACATATATAATCCTAATTAGAAGTAATTCAAAGCAGTCAACTAGATGGGCTAAGAAGGTGATAAGATCCGTAGTTCTTGGCAAAGCCACATCCTAGATGAATCTTGTCGTCAATATTAGTGTCCTCCACGGCCATCAACACTCTGTAGAAGATATCAACGTTGCACGGTAGTGTAAGAGGGCCTTCAGAGCTGTAACCATACTCAGACTCCGCTTCTTCAAGCAGCATCTTGAATAGTGGGTGGTTCGCATACTCTGTCTTGATCACAAACCTTTGTTTCTGGGGTCCAACATAGACAGAGAAGCAACCTTCAGGGGCTACGCGTCGTTGCCTAGAATGTTTTCGATCATGGTCGTCTTCGAGTGAAACTTTAATGTGTGGATATGATTTGCTCTTTGGTGTTAAAGAACGTACCAGTCTTGATGTTCTCTTGCTTCCCCTGCCAATAGATTTGCATCTCTCCCATGTCTTGATGATCAGATTACCTTCGGTCTTTCCTTTTCCCTTACTCATATCCATTAAAGAAGCAATTAAGTAGCAAAAGAAAAGTAAGAATATTTTGGACTTAATAACAACCAGACATACCACCTCCTTATAATTAATAACCAGGAGAATGAACTGATAATCTGGTATGAAGTTATTACTCAGGAAGATAAGGAGAAAGAATGCTTTGATAAAAAGTTGATTAGATATATAGTGGATGTTCAGGTGGTTAACCTCTATCATAAACCAAATAAACCATAACCTTCACCCTTGGCATCATTGTGTTACTCATATCTACTAAGCAAGGAGAAGTTGTGATCAAAAGGAAACCCAGAAAAGGAAAACAAACCGCAAGAGATTCTTTTGACTATAAAGTGACACAAAAAGACGATTCAAGGTGGAGTGGTGCCCATAAATGGAGTATATTTCAAGAATTGGAGAAGGGATGAAGGAGCTGATGGATAAAAAGGGCAAATCAAGGAACAAGAAGAGAGCGGCTCACAAGATATGCATTCACTTGCGTCTTCAAGGGTGCAATCTCAGCATGGATCGATTTTTACAAGCTCTAGCTCAGTTCATATATAAAGCCCCCAAATGGACCTTAAATATTGTTGGAGAGGCCCTCTTGTCAGCGCAAGAAAGGTCTTCTTCTGTTTTGTTATGCCGTCTTATGTTTGGCCCCCTTTTTTTATTTTATTTTTGAGAAACTTGGCTTTCATGATCCCTTCAATCACATGAGGTGGCTAGTTTATGTGAATCGAGAAATTTTCAGACAGGTGGACACTCAGGTTTTACTTTATTTATTTATTTATTATGGCTACAAAATAATGTTATTTGTATAGAATTTGTCTTAAATCACCTGCTAGTACGTAATGTTTTTGGATCGAAGCTGCTAGTGGCCTATATATTATGATATATAATTGCAGAATAATAATAATAAATTCTTTGTTTTTTTGTCAACAAGGAATTAGTCCCAAGCTAGCTAATATTGGTGGTAAATTCGTGGCGGATGGTGAAACCCAATAGAGAGATGAATATGCTGAAATGATGAAAACTTCGATTATTATATATAAAAAAAAGAGCGCAGAAAAAACAATTTCCATCTCCTAATCCGACCGTTATAAATTTATGGTCAAATTAATTACCATGTACTAGCTGACACAGGCCGACAATCACTGATAAAACAAACAAAAAAAAGCCTTCAACGATAAATTATTATATGCATGTGGCCGTCATTTAAAATTAAGAGAGTTTTTATACATTATTATATTTTTCCATATTATTTTATGTCGTGTACATCATTAGTAATTTTATTATGTAATTATGATTTTGTTATTTAATGTGAAATAACTTATAATCTAGGCGTGATTTACTAAATTAATAAATAAATGATGTGGACAAATTTAATTATTTGTAATAGTTTTATTAGTTTGGTTTAACACTTTAACTAGATATGTCTCGAGTTAAAGTTTAAGTGATAATTTAATAATATAAAACAACAATAACAATAATAAATTAATTAATAAAAAAACAATAAAAAAATAAAAAAGAATCATATTTGAGCATATTGGATTATAAAACAATTCAATGTTAACCTAATAGGAAAAAAAAACCGTAAAAAATAAAAAAAAAGTAAAACTTCAAAAAAAAACATCAGCTTTAAAAAGAAAAAAAACACAAGAAAACTCATGTGAACATTCTAAACCTATTTTAATCTTAAAAACTTGCAACTCGTTAAATCCTGAATTTAAGTTCAATCAAGAAGCTTGATTGTCAACCAATTTAATTTTCAATGATGAAATCGTTGAAAAATATTAATAAGAAAAACTTGTAAAATAAAAATAAAGCAATAAAAACAATGAGGATATAATTTGAAAAAAATAATTCAAAAAAATAAATAGCAATTAAAATAATAAGTATCAGGTTTGAAAGATTAAAAAGTCATAGGGGATGAAATTGAAAAATATTTATAATTTGATAGATTATTTATAGATTAAAAAATGATAGGAGATGAAATTGAAAAATTTTATAGATGGTTAACTCTGTAGAATCAAACCCAAAATATAAGACAACAAAAGAAAAAAAGATTAAAAAAAGAAAACAAAAGAGAAAAAAACCCAAGAAAACTTGAGTGAACTTCATAAACCTAGTCTAATATCTAAAACCTGGAATTTGTAAAATCTTGAATTTGAGTTCAATAAAAAAACTTAAATCTCAATAAATTTAATTTAGAATAATAAAATTGCAGAAAAAATACTAATAAAAAACTTGGAAAAAAAAACAGCAAAAAAAACGTTATTTTACTATTTCAATGTACATTGATGTGTGTCTTGATACATGATGGTATTAATTTTTTTTAATTTTAATTTAGTGTTTGTTAAATGAATTGATTTATAAAATAGAAAAGAATAAAATTGACTGTTTCTCATGTCCAACCAGTGATTGCATCGACCGCAACCAGTTTATTAGGCCCACCGGTCAAGTCAATCAGTTTACTAGGCCTTTCATTGATTAGCATATTATTTCGATTTGATGGCATGAGCTCTATCCATAGAGCCTCTGCATTCTGTGTTGTTCCACTTTTATTGAAATGATCAAATCCCTGATGAATCTTTTATTTTTAATTAACCAAGGGAAGGGTTTGAACTTCTTCAAATCCAGTTGCTGTTTTTTTTTCCCTTCACAAAACTGGATTTCTTACATTTATCTGACCATTTTTTACTTGTTTTCTTGTCACTGCTGATTCGACTTTTGGTTTAAATATATGTATTTCGATGTTTTGAATTTGAAGAAAACTTTGATCAGCAAATACAAAATTTAATACTTTTCTCGACTTGGGCATTAGGACATGTTCTCCTCTAGACCAATCATGCCCCATGTAATAATGAAGTGCAACCTTGATTCAGGATTTTCAGGGCAATTTGGTATCTGGATTCTTAGGTCTCCTCGAATGTAGCATCTCAGGAAAGTAATCCCAATCACACACAATATTCTCAAATTCCCGGGAACTTGAATTTCCAACAAGCCAACATTGGTTGAAATCTCATTTCCTGGGAGTTTTTACTCATCCCTTGTACCAAACACTACCCTAGTTATGCTTGCATTTTGTTCATCACTCACTTGGAGCTATGGCAGCTGACTGCACTCTGCAGTAACGGGGATCTTCTGCCTGTGTGCGTGTCCTCACATGCATTGAGTGTTTAAGAATAAGCTTGTGAATACTCGTGTGTATGTATCTATCTTCTTGCTTGCATGCAGGAGGATGAATGGAGAATGGATGGGTAGTTGCATTTATACATGAGACGTAATAGATGTGATTATCTTAATTATTAAGGGATTAATGGATTACATTGTATTTCTATGCTCGTCTGTTTTTTATCGTACATAGAAGCTTCATATAATTATGAAATATAACATGTGAAACATAATCATTTGGAGATAACTGGAGTAAACTATCATGGATTTTGGTTCTGAGGGCTACTGGGAGGGGATGGAGGGATATATGGTATCCAAGTTTTAGGATCTCTTAGATTAAATGCAGGCGGAGGTGGAGGTGCTAATGAAGGGATATTCGGTATCCATGTTCTTGGATCTCCTAGATTAAATGCTGGTGGAGGTGGTGGATGGAACAGAGATGGGGCTGGTGGAAAGGGTGGGAGGGGGGGGAGGGGTGGAAATGGGAAGGGCAAAGAGGGTGGGCTTGGAAATGGTAAGTGAGGAAAGGGCAGAAAAGGAATGGGCGGCAATGGAGGGAAGGGTAGTGATGGAAGTGGAGGGAAGGGAAGGGAAGGAAAGGGTGGCAAGGGAGGGAAGGGCAACGGGGGAAAATTAGGCAAAGGAGGCAAATTAGGCAATGGAGGCCATGGGAACCCATAGGGTGGGAAGTAAGGGAGAAAAAACTTTGAAGAGTTGAGAGAATTTGGCAACTCTTCTTTATGACTCCCACACAAGGTAATATTTTTTTTGGATGGCCTGTAACTCAAAGCATTCAAGCTGTAAATACAGAGATTATTCTGCTTTGACTTGACTGATATCTCGTTTGTTGAGATCCTTAAACCAGGAACGTTGCAGACTCTAGACGAGCTCCCTATTAAACTTGCTTGGCATACTGATTCAATCGCGAAGCCCTCCTCACAGTCAACACCATCAACCTCTGGTACTTCCAGCTTATATATTCCATATCTATCTGTTGTTCTGTTAACAGAGAACTCAATCTTCTCTCTCGTTTTTGGTGAGTTTGCGTTGAATATACATTGAATGTGGACATCCGCACCTGATCAGTCCAATAAGATTGGCAATAAAAAGATTTCAGAGATTTTCTCAACATAAACATGAAATTGAAGATTATAGTTCTAAATTAATGTACCTGGCAAGAAGTAGCTGTGCCTGGAGAAAGTGTTGGTTGAACAGGTATCACAGTAGACAACACCAACAACAGAGATCCGGGAGGTTGGATTGGTTGCTGGTCGAGCAATTAGAGAAAGTGGGAGAGCAAACAAAGTTGCCAGAAAAACAAGAATGATGATGGGAGCCATGGGAGCGGACATGGGAGGAGCAGGAAGAAGCTTCTACAAAAAGCATCTATTAGCTAGTACTTAGTACTCCACCATCATGAAAAGCATATGTAATGTCGAATTATTCCATAGATCTAGAAAAATATACTGTGTGTGCATATAATGAGCCCGTGAGTAGTTTGGTGTTAGGACCAACTGTAACAGGAGAGCAAAAATGCTTTATCTATTCACTACAAACAAAGACATGTGAAGAGCTCTTTTGACAGATTAAAGATTCAAACTCTGTAGCAGAGAAATGACAGATTTGGAGGCTCTATGATTTCTCATATTGGAACAAATCAGTATCAGGTAGTCCAAGGCATAAAAGGACAAGATTGCAGGGTGGTAGCGTTGTAGTTCTTGGATGTTTTGCATGAAGGCTGTGGCTTGCTTTCTGATCCAATAATTTTATTTATTTTTTCACCTTGCATTCTTGGCTACATTTTCAGCTCACTAGTCAATTTCTTTGTCATGCGCTGTTCCCATAACCAACATGTTTGTCTTTACAGGACCCAGTTTGAGCTGCTCTATTCAAGTGGCATGCGTCTGATAACAAATGAGAAAGTGTGCTCTTTGGAGTTTGGACCCTAGAAGAGTTCAGACAGGCTGTTGTTTCAGGATTTATTATCTCCATTTATTTATACCTGATCGCCTGGCTGCCAGTGCTTCGTTTAATGGCATCCGGGATCCTTTGCAATCTTCAAGCCTGTACCCAAGTTTTTCACTTTGTGATTTTTTTTATTTATATTTAAAGTAGAGGTTTATACTCGACATTTTTATTATTAATTACTATTACTAATTAAAAAAATAATGTAAGAGTACACTACCAATTCTCAGGTCTTCTCTTTGTCAACATTAGACTTTTTTTTTTAAAGAGAACAAGCCCAAGCTTCGCAAAGGAAATACACAATTGAGCTTGTACTAGTAATGGGCTTGAATTTGAATTCTTTCTACCTTGGGCTTCAAGATGAGGCCCACGACATCTTTCCGGCACAATTATCAGCGTATATCATCCATCAGATATTCAAGAAGTCCTTCAAAACTAAACCGTAATTTTTTTTTATCAATAAAACTGGATTGTTTGAGAATCAACAGAATTATCAACCGCTTTTAATAAAAAAAAATTAAAAAACATTAAATCATATTGCATCACCAACTAAGACTTTCAAGTTTGAATATGCTGTCAGTCCATTTATTTTTTTCTCAAAATCTAGGTATGTACACAGATCTGTTATAAGACTTAATAAATACTAAAATTCAAATAAAAATTAATTTTTTACCATAACTTATTTTTTCTTTAAAATGGATTAAAAAAGAACCATAAAACTTTATAGTAAAACAGTATATTTTCTACAGTTCGAAAAGGGGTGTGCGTGTGTGTGTGTGTGTGTATATGGTGGGCCGGAGGTGAATCCCACTTGAAGCCCAACCTGCTTTGTGCCTGCACTCCTTGGTAGATGTGGCATAAAGCCATTTCTGAAATTGGTCAAAGTCAACGATTCCTATTTGTAACGTGGCTGATTATTTGATGACTACGTACAGGGGAAAAAAAAGGTGGGGGAAGAGAGAAAGCCATTATTTACACATAGAAGAGGGATCGATTACATTAATTTCTTCGTTAAACATCCATTCCATTAAAGGAGTTAGAAGAGCTTCACAATAAAAGCTTTGATGGTCACAATCTTAGACAAGAGAGCTCAAATTAAGACAATATGACAATTAGCAAATTTATCGTCATGGAAAAATTAGAAAAAAGAAAAAGAAAAGGAGTTAAGCAATTAAAGTTCAGCTAAATCTCTTCATTTTTTCCTTGTTAATGATAACTTCCATGTTTTGGACCCATCCTGTGATGTTAACCTGTGGAAAACTAGAATCAAAGCCAAAGTGCTCCAGCTTCCTTGAGGAGGGGCACGAGAGTTCCACTGATATGGGAAGCCATGACTCGGTCCATGGCACCAATTAGCTTCCCTCCAATGAATACAACAGGCACAGATGTTGAACTCCCAAGCAGCCTCATTAATGCCTTCTCAATCTCTTTCCCTCTTGGATCGTGGTCCAGCTCATAGACAGTTGGGTTCACACCCATCCCACAAAAGAGTCTCTTCACGGCATGACACATGCAACAGCTGCTGATACTAAATACCACAACAGCACTTCCTGATGCCAGCCTCGCAACTTTCTCCAGTGGGTCTGATACCATGCTGGTCCTCATTGGCACATAGTAACCCCATGACTCAGCCTGATGATATTGCATTTTAATTAAATTCCTCGTAATCGCAGAACAAAAACAGCTTGAAACAGCAGAATTAAGAATCTAAAGGAGATGAGAGCTTCAAAATATTGTAAGAATGTGAGAGTGCTATGATGGATCGAATAGAGATGTTGGTGGTGGGGGTTTTATATAGGAGGCGGGTGTTTATGGAGGGCCATGCCTGTAATAAAAATAAGTTTGTCATTTGTTGTCCAAGCGCGTGCTTAGAAGATCTTGTGTTTTTTGCTTTAAAAGGATTGTTGTCTGTATCGAGTGGACATTATGTGGGCACTTATTGAAGGGATTTAAGCTTTGAGATGAAGTAAAGGTGTCAGGTTTAGAAGGCGGCTATTGAATTGTTTGTCTACTGTAGAGAGTATCAGAGTGTACAAGTTTGCCATCCATCGTTTTAAAGCGAAAAAAGAAAATAAAAAGGCGACATTTACTCAGGCATTGATCAGAGACAATGTAACAGGCAGGCGGCTTTTAAAACATTAGACAAACCAAAGCCTGAAACGGAGATGTGTAGAGTATAGACGGCTGTCTCCGTCCTTGTTGTCGGATTGTAAGATGAAAAGGTTTGTTTCTGGTACGTGAAGATTTCACGCATGTTAAGCCAAACATCAAGTCTTCATTTATTTGGATTGGATTAAATCAAAAGAATATATGTATATTGCATGCATGGCCAACATGATCATCCTTCTCTGGCTTTGTGAATTGACTTGTGCTGTTCAGCTTCGAGAAGTGCAATGGTCAAAGTAAAAAAAGAAGAAGAAGAAGCAATAATAATAACAATGAGTAATTGCTAGGTATGATAGCTTTTGCCTTTTCGACCAAAATAAAACTTGTCTGGAAAGTTGGTGCATCTGGACATAATTGTGTGTGTTGTTGATTTGTCCGATGTTCCCACTTAGTGTGTACGTTGCCTTAGTAGTGACCTAATTTCTTGATGTAATGTTATGTTAATGGACAGTGTATGATGTCTATCATAAGAGGATTGGAGCTCCAGGGACATCAACGCCCACAGCTTGGTATAAACCTAGTGCAAATAATCCATTGTATGTTCTTAATTTATGTTTGTTAAGCTTGAATTGGCATCAGCTTCCCTTTTCTTTTATTTTGCTCATTGACATCATCTTCTTTTTGAAAAGTTCCGTTGCTATGTGTCTATCTCATGCTATTTTGTCGATGCATCCCGTGAGGAAATCATCGAAGACAACATGTGATGAAAAGCCATTGGAGAGCTCCTGTAACGTGTAAAATCACACTTCTGACGTAATGGTTAAAGAATGATAGAGATGCAATAATGTAAAGTCCCTATGACACAGTGGGCTTTTCAGCGGGATACGTGCTGCGAGGAGGTGGAGAATTAAGCTGGCTCGTAAGAATCGTTAATATACTGTGCTCGGATATATATATATTTTTATAAAAATTCAAAGTATCTGTTATAGAAAAATAACTATAGGCATAAACGTTTTTCTTGGTTCTTTTTAATCGCATGTTATAAAATATTATATGTCACAAAACATTACATGAATAACAATCAATTTCTTTTAAAAATGGTCATATATATCTTTATTAATTATTTAAATTCATCAAAATATATACCCCTAATTATTTTCCACCAGCGATAATCTTTTTATAAATATAAATGATGATATCAAATATTTGTAGTATATATTTATATTCATAAAATATAGCTAAAGTACAAGAATTTCATTTATGCAGATTGGATAGAGAAATTAATTTCACCTTTTTAGCATTGTTATTTATCACCAAATTTAATTTCTCCACAAAAGAATATTATGGTCACACAAAGAAAATATTTATTTCAAATATATAATAGAGTAATTGAAATTTTAAAATCTTCGATTTCTACATGATTCTTGTTTTTTATTTGAATAGATTTGGGATTTAATAATTAAAAACTAACGTTTTAATAAAATTGGATCATGTCAGAATATGATAGGATAATTAATTTACTGTTACTTTGGTCTTAAGAATACAATTTTGAGTTCTTAACAGAGCTAATAAGGCTTTAATTAATGCTCTAGCCTGAACATTAAATGGTATGATCCCACAACATCGTAATTATCGAACCAGTTTAATTAGCACTAAAATTATTCATTAATTGGTACGAAATGCATATAGCTACAGGAGCGGGAAAAGATCATTTTAACGAATATGTAATGAATAAACTCAAAAAATAAAGAACCAAATAATTGCATAAAATTATCTTTTGTAGCATTGCTCAAAGTTGTCATGATATTTTGAAAGACATGAAAACGACTGCAGAGGATGATTATTGATTTGTAAAGAGATTGTTTTTCAAATTTTAGGTTATTTTTTCAATTAAATTGATTAATATTAAGTTTTATTTTCAAAGAATATTATAAATGCATTAAAAATAGAAGAAATAAATTCTCATATAGCTTAATAATTAGTTAATTAATAGTTAAACCTCATTGTAAATCGAATATTAGTATTCACCGATCAAGAAAAGAAAACAAGAGCAAATGAATCAAAACAAGAAAGTTAGTCAAATAATCCTAAAGTTTAATATTTTTTTCACTTTACGTCCATTTTATTTTTAAATTATAGTTTATATTCCAAGTCAAAATAATTTTTAAATAAGAATAAAAAAAACAATTTATCCTTATACATAATATATTATAAAATAACAAACGACATTTCTCTCTTTCTTTTTGCTAGAACATAATCCTAAACTCAAATCATGACCTAATCTTCTTTTTCTTCTTTTCTCTTCTGAAACCAACCCAAAATTGAAAAGATGGAAGAACAATGTATATTGATTGAGTAAGTGAATACAGAGCTTAGGTCATGTATTTGTACAGCCAAGGCATTCCTATGAGTTAGGAATGGGAACTACATTACAGGAAAATCAGCTACAATATAGGAACTAAAATAGGAAAATAATATGTACTGATTATCTATTTCTATATAAAGATAATGTCAACATTTATCTTGTCAACACTCCCCCTCAAGTTGGAGAGTGGATATCCTGAACTCCCAACTTGCGAATCATTGGGATGAAACTTTCCTTTCCCAAAGACTTGGTCAGGATATCCGCCAGCTGATGTGTAGAACTCACATATCTCGTGATCACTGAACCGTCTTGAATCTTGTCTCTAATGAAATGGCAGTCCATCTCAATGTGCCTAGTCCGCTCATGGAAAACTGGGTTGGCAGCTATGTGTAAGGCAGCCTTGTTGTCGCAAAACAACAGGGCTGCTTCATGATGTATTAGACCCAAGTCTTTCAATAATTGACGCAGCCAAGTCAACTCACAGCAGGCTCCTGTCATTGCGCGATATTCGGCTTCGGCGGAAGAAAGGGAAACTGTTTTCTGTCTTTTCGATCTCCAGGATATCAATGACGGTCCAAGAAACACACAATAGCCTGTGGTGGATCTCCTAGTGAGCGGGCAACCTGCCCAGTCTGAGTCACAATATGCTCTCAACCTGAAGTCATTATTCGATGAGAAAAATAGGCCTTGACCTGGTGCACCTTTCAAATATCGGACAACCCGAAGTGCTGCTTCCATGTGAAGCTTTCTGGGCTCATGCATAAACCTACTCAAAACATGCACTGCATAGGTTATATCCGGTCTCGAAACTGTCAGATAAATCAATCTGCCAACCAATCTTCTATACTTACTCGGTTCTTTCAACAAAACACCCTGGTCTGATAATTTTAAACCTCGTTCCATAGGAGTGTTAATTGGGGCAGCCCCCAACAGACCCACATCCTCAATAATTTCCAAAGCATATTTACGTTGACAGATAAAAATACCCTTCTTGGATGCAGAAACTTCTATGCCAAGGAAGTACTTTAGATTACCAAGGTCTTTAAGATTAAACTGACTATGCAGGAATTTTTTAGTGTCAACAATGCTAGCATGATCATTTCCAGTTATTAGAATGTCATCCACATATATCAAAAGTGCAGTAAAGAGCTTGCCTCGTGTTTTGGTGAACAAAGAGTAATCGGCTCGAGATTGGATGAAGCCAGCAGAACACATGGCCTCCGAGAATTTTGCAAACCACTGCCTAGACGCCTGTTTCAAACCGTACAGCGACTTATGTAAACGGCACACCAGATTATTCTCCCCCTGTCGCTGAAGGCCAGGCGGTGGAGACATGTAAATCTCTTCTGCCAAATCGCCATGAAGAAAGGCGTTATTCACGTCCATTTGATGCAAGGACCACCCACGGGCTGCAGCTAAGGCAAGCAAGCAGCGCACTGAAATAATCTTCGCTGTTGGAGAAAATGTATCCTGGTAATCTATGCCTTCCAATTGGGTGAACCCCTTTGCTACCAACCGTGCTTTGTGCCTTTCAACTGACCCATCTGATCGGAGCTTGACCTTATAGACCCATCGGCAGCCAATTGGAATTTTACCAGTGGGAAGTGTGGTAAGAGTCCAGGTGCCGTTAGCTTGTAAAGCCTTCAACTCAGAAGTCATGGCCTTCTGCCACTCAGGATGAACAACTGCCTCTGAATAGGACTTAGGTTCACTGATGGTGCCGATTTGAGCAACAAAGGATCTGTAATTGGGCGTGTATCTGTGATATGAGAGGTGGTTAGACAGAGGATGTCGAGTTCCTTTGGTTGGACCCAGCGACAAAGAGAGTGATTGGTCAGTGTAAACATTGTTGCAGACGAAATCCTTGAGCGTGATCGGTGGAACAGTCTGGCGACTTGAGCGACGGAGAGGAATAGGGGCAGGAATGGGGTTATTTGGTGGAGAGGTGGTTGATGAGTGCTCGAATGGTGGAGCTGAAGGAGGTGGCTGTGGGAGTGGTGAAGGTGACGGTGGGTCACGAGGTGAAGGGGACATGTGTGATGGCGTCGGTGAAGGAGAGGAAGATGGTGAATTTGGTAAAGGTGAGGTAAGGTGATTTGGCAGGTAAGTGTCTGATGTGGAAGGAGAAGAATTGGGCCAAGGGATGTCACGGGCCATAATTGGGATTGGGCCGGTTTCGGAAATTTGTGGGCCAGTTTCTGGTGGGGTAATGGGCTGGACAGATGCATAGGGAAAAATGGTTTCATGAAATCTGACATCGCGGCTAGTAAAAAAATTTTTATTTGACAAATCAAACAATTTGTATGCTTTTTGTCCAACGGGATAACCAATGAAAATGGAAGGAATGGAACGCTGATCAAACTTATGAGAAATGCGCACATTAGTAGCATAGGTTAGACAGCCAAAAACACGGAGATGAGAAAAAGCGGGTTTTTTTGAAAAGAGAAGTTCAAAAGGAGTTTTTAGAGAAAGAACTGGAGAAGGCAAACGATTGATTATGTGGACGGCGGTAAGAGCACATTCCCCCCAAAAAAGGGTAGGGAGATGTGCTTGAAATTTTAAAGCGCGAGCTACTTGTAAAATATGACGATGTTTACGTTCCACAACCCCATTTTGTTGCGGCGTGTAGACGCAAGAATGTTGAAAAACGACCCCATGATTTTGAAAAAAAGAACGTAAAGAAATAAATTCTCCACCGTTATCACTTCGAAATGTTTTTATTTGAGTTTCAAATTGGGTCCGAACAAAACTGAAGAAATTTTTTAAAAGTGATTGTGCTTCATTTTTATGTCGCATTAAAAATATCCATGTGAAACGAGAAAAATCATCCACAATGGTAAGAAAATAATGAGCACCAGTAAGGGAAGGATGTCGATAACGACCCCAAATATCACAATGAATTATTTCAAAAGGTTTTATTGAAGAAATAGTACTAGGACTGAAAGGTAAACGACTTTGCTTTGCCAAAGGACATATATGACAAGTATTATTTGACCGAATTGAAAAATTTAAAAAATTCTTGGCAATGAAACTTAAACAAGGAGATGATGCATGCCCTAAGCGATGATGCTAGAGATCGGTGGATGAAATGGTAAGATTGCATGTCGGCAGTTTTGTGGGTGGGGAGGCAGTGTTTATGGTTTTATTCGTCACAAGTGCCGTTAGATAATATAAGCCGTCTCTTTGTTTACCCAAACCAATCATCCTCCTCGTAGCCAGATCCTGCAAAATACACCAATAGGGAAAAAAAGTTATTGAGCAGTTCAGGCCTCTCGTCAACCGACTAACTGATATCAGATCAACTTTGAAAGTAGGAACACAAAGCACATTATGCAGATGATAAACAGAGTTCAAAGGTAGTGATCCTTTGGCGACAATATTGACTTTCTCTCCACTGGGCAGTATTACCGAATGTAATGAACAACTTTTATTTTTACAGAATAATTTAAGTGACGAAGAAATATGATCCGTCGCCCCGCTATCAATGATCCAATCGCGGGAAGTGATTTTAGACAAACCTGGTTTGGTAACCGCATTTGCCTGAGATATAGAGTCATCATTCTTACTAACAAGTGACAAAAGTTGTTTTAATTGATCCTCCGAAATGCGCATGAACTGGCTGCCATCAACTTTGGGATTGGTCTCGGTAATGCTATTGGCTGGAGGCCTGGCCCAAGAACTTTCGGCCACATGATTCACTGCAGGCCTGGCCCAAGAACTCTCGGCCATATGATTCCCCGCAGGCCTGGCCCTGTTGTTGAAGCTGCGTGAGCCCGGCTGGAATCTTCCTCTCGGATGGCCCATTGGATAGCCATTTAATTCATAACACGTCTGGACCCAGTGTCCATTTTCTCCACAGTGGGAGCAATTTGGTCGTCCTCTACCTGCGGAAGTCCCCTGCCTCCGTCTGTCTTGGTTGAAACTTTCTGGTTGTCTCTCCTGCGATCGTGGTTCGTGCGAACCGTATGAACGGTTGAATCGTCCATGTCTGGCTGGGTTGGGTCTTCCTCGAACAGCCATAGCTGCACTGTTGATGGGTTCAATTGTGGTATGCGATGAAGTGAGGATTCGCTGTTTCTCTTCCTGAGAAATTGAAGAATATGCCTGCCGAATTGAAGGAAGAGGATTCATGAGGAGGATCTGCCCGCGAATAGCACTGTAAGAATCATTCAGCCCCATCAAAAATTGCATTAGCTTTTGTTGATCCTGCTGTGCCCCATGGGCTGTGTTGTCATAGGATGCTAATTCATCCCACAGTCCTTTCAGTCTGGTATAATAGGAAGAAACAGACAGTTGTTCTTGCTTGAAATAAGCAATTTCTCGTTGTATCTCGAAAATTCGAGGAGCATTGCTTTGGGAGAATCTCTCATTAAGGTCTTCCCAAACCTCATGTGCAGTAGAGTAATAAATCACACTGTTGGAGATGTCTGGACTGAGTGCATTGATAAGCCATGAATGCACCATATCATTACACCGAGACCATGCTGCATAACCTTCGGGATCAGTTTCTTCTGAAGGAATTTTGATTGAGTTGTTGACAAAACCTAATTTGTTCTTGGAATTTAAGGCTAAAGTCATAGCCCTCTTCCAGGTGGAATAATTATCTCCGTTTAGAGGTTTGGAGACTAAAATCAGACCTGGGTGATCGGAGTGATGAGTAAAGAAAGGATTTGAGATGTTTGATTTTGAGGGATCTGCAGGGGCAGCAGGAACGGCTGCTTGATTGTTCATGCCTGTGTTGGCTGATAATTGATTTTTTTCTGTGGACATGGTGATTGGGAAAGTAGATACTGGGTAGCCAATGTAGTGAAGGGAAACGGTGGATCAAGGAAAGTTAGGATCTTTGAATATGCTCTGATACCATGAAAAGATGGAAGAACAATGTATATTGATTGAGTAAGTGAATACAGAGCTTAGGTCATGTATTTGTACAGCCAAGGCATTCCTATGAGTTAGGAATGGGAACTAC
>Ga0307518_10001003_pt1 | contig 21095 bp, 21 predicted proteins | sample 25_EM_MG_FD_203889 | JGI IMG/M metagenome (GOLD analysis project Ga0307518, IMG submission 203889) | Populus trichocarpa ectomycorrhiza microbial communities from riparian zone in the Pacific Northwest, United States - 25_EM | ecosystem: Host-associated > Plants > Roots > Unclassified | place...
GTGCCTAAAAATGTCAGATTCAAGGCGCCCCCCCCGCCCCCCCCCCCCTCCCCTTTTTTTTTAGTTTTCTTCTTGGCCATTTAAAGCTATTGTTTGGCTGCTGAGAAAGTCAGGTTCAGGAATCAGGTGGCTTGAAAGAGATAGTGTAGCAATTTATTTTGAGAGTAATTTCTTCTAAAAATCCTAATTCTTTTGCTAGCTACCTGTGGAGATTGAAGAGCCAAGGTACTTTTGGATGTGAGATTGTGAGATGAGATTTGGGTTCCCTACAGAGCCCACTAGACTGGACTCGACCTTGATCTTCTGGGGTTTTCTTCAAACCTCGTCAAATGATGTTTTTTTTTTTTTTTAATTTTCAGATAGTTGAGAGTAAAATGGATGAGGGTTCGATGCTTGTGGTTCAATTAACTTCACTGCAAAAAGAGAGCTGTCAATGAAGCTGCAGGATTTTTGTTGCTGTTAATTATTAGGAAGCTGATTTTGTTGAAAACATGGATCAAGTACGGAAGACAATGATGCAACATGAAGCTTTGTTCAAGGAACAGGTTCGATTTACCTTTTTCTGGTTTCTTATCTGTTCGATGAAGAGTTCAGCTTTTATCAAGAACATAGATGAAAGTATGTTTGCTAAAGAAAGAAAGAAAGAGAAAAATTACGAGGAGAAGATTTTTCTTAGGCCTTTTTACTCTGTTCAGTTTGGTTCTATGATCAAGTGCATTTCTTAAAGAACGTTATCAATCATAGTTACAAGAACCAATCAGGGATCGGCCCGAGCTGCCTCACTGTTAAGCGGGCCAACCAAAGCCATGATTTTTTTTTTTTAAAAAAAACGACTTTATTTTGGTAAAGAAATCCCAAAACAATGTTGTTTTGGTAAAAAAAAATAGACCGGTGCAAAGTAAAACCCGGTAGAGGCCTATTCCGGGTTGACGGGTCATTGAGCTGACCCGCCGGGCAAGGCTGGGCAGGCCAATCATGGATTATTTCAGTGCTGACATCTCTATCAGCTGCATTGGTTTTGCTTTTCTCCAATCATTAGCTCAATTAAAAGGATGGATGAGTAAAATGAAATTTTTTACTCGTCTTATTTTGTGAAATGTTGCTGTTTACAGGTGCAGGCACTGCACAGACTGTACAATATCCAGAAAGCTGCAATGCAGGAAACAAGGAGAAGAAATTATTCTCAGGCTCAAGTGTTTGCATTTAGTCCTGAAAGTCTTGTGCTTGTGGACGGCCAATTTTGTGGTTCTGTTTTGGAAGGGAAACCTTTGAGGCCGCCGGTCTATATTGCTGGTCGAGCACATAAGCAAGATGCTTTGGGTCTGTCTTTGAGTCCCTTTTGCACACTCAAAGAGATTAAAGGTAGTGGTTCGTTATGGATTGATGGCATGGGGGCTGAAACTTTCCTCCCTGCTCATTGTAAACCTTTGAGAAATTTTGATCTTGAAAAACTCCCAGAAGACGATGCCGATGAGTCTTCTGATCTTGAAGGAACAGCAGAGGAATGGAAAGGAAGCAATTTGCCAGATTCTACTGAATCGTTTCAAGATCTTGGAAGCAGTGGTAAAATTGCATCAACGGGTCCAAAATCAGAACCATACAATAGTCAAGTTGGCATGGACTCATTTCCCAAAGATCCCATCACATGTTCTCAAGATTCTTCAATCCTGGAACCTCAATATTGTGAGTCAAAAGAACTTGATGAGTTCATCATACAAAGACCGATTCACTCGGAGACAAACACCAATCCGGAACAGCAAGATCTGAACTTACCTGCTGTTGCAAAGGACTCAAGCAATGGCAGCAATAGCATTGGGTCCCAGGACGCAGAGTTCTGCAAGAAAAAAGATACTCGCGAAGAAGACCTGGCAAGCCCCAGCAGCAAGGAATTCTTCTTATCTGAATGCGAAGAAGTGGCCCTCATCAACCAAGATGTTTGGAGACCTTCAGTCTCCTCTACCAATACAGATTCTGAAATCAAACAAACAGACAGCTACATACATTCAAACAGCGAACCTGGAAACATGACAAGCTCGGAGAAGCCTCCTGTTGCAACAGAGGACAATCAGAACAGGAAGGGTAAATCAATCCTGTATGAAGAGTGTGAAACAACGGCAGCTGAGATTTTGCTCAGTTTTGCACCCAATAGACTACAGGCTGTTACTAAAAGGCATGCAGTGGAAACTGAGCCTGGTAAATCTTATGGAGACTTTGCAACTACTGAAGAGAAGCCAATTTTGTGTCAGAAAAGATGTGCAAACTTCAGCAATGGAGGTAGAGTATACGAATCCTTGAGCTGGGAAAAATCAGCTAATTGGATGACGACTGTGAAAAGACAGCGGCAACTAGTTCCTGCAAGAATTGTTCCTTGTAACGTTGTTAATCTTGCAGATGTAAACATCACCTTATGAATGTCTCTGTGCAAATTCTAGTTGGAATTGGCACTTGTATTTGATGGATGTGTATCTATATTGTTAACGCATATACTAAACCTATCTCCTTTCATGCTACGAGCAAAGAAGAGTGACGCAGCATATACTGAAAGATAAAAAGCTAGACTTTCTCGATTTTAAAAATTACAGTCCTTTAGTTTTAAAATAAAATCTGAATGTCAATGATAAGAATTTAATTAACTAGGAAAATAAAAAAAATTGTGAAACAATATATTCCAGGATTAATATGGGCATGATGTCGACCTTAGCTGGTTCAGTTTGCTAACCCTTATAAGAAAAAGTCTCTGAAATATGCTGATTAAATTTCAGTCTGGTCTAATAACAGGTTCAAAATCATGCTTGTTTTCATCAGACTTCTTCTTGAAGTTAAACTCGTAGATACATGTCTCATGTCAAAGATTCGATGTGTTTTGGCTTTCAGCAATGCTTAATTAGCTTACAAATACCCATTGCAAAGCTTCTGAAGTCCAAGACAAGCACAACTTGGTATTTGTCATATGGATTACAAAAAACTCAATCTGATCTCCATCTCCATCAACTGCTCTCAAGATGCTGTATTTTCCTAGCAACAGAAAAAATAACCATGTTGCCTGATAAAGAAAGGACCGAACAAAAATGGAGCAGCAGAAATCCATGGACCATTTGAGAAGAGAAGAACAGAAAACAGAACAGTTAGCACCCCTAGCAGCAATGGGGAAGAAACATCTAGGGCTAGAAGCAACACACGACCAAGAAGAACTCAGCAGGTCTGGAGGCAGGAGCAGTCAAACTAAACCTGCAACATCAACGTAGGGCATCGGAATAAGCAGCATAGGAATTCAGGAAAAAACAAGTACATGTGTTGATTGTCTTCATCAAATTAGAAAGAAACTGAATGTCCATCAATCCATTTCCAAAAACAGAAGGTAAGAGAAGCTGGGATAAACCAAGTGATCGACGGGGACTAATCCAAGGAGTCCAGCAGGAGCCATCTCTTTAAAAATATATTCAATTTGATCCTTTTTAGTTTTATTTCAGTTTGATCCCTGAATTTAAAATTTATTCCAATTCCCATCCCCAAAGTATATTCTCAACCTATTTAACAATAAAATGTTAATCTCTACTTGTTTAAATAAAAAAAATTCCTTAATCCATTAAGAACATGTTTGTCTACTAAATCAATTAGGTTGACTCCATTAATTAATAAACGAGCTCTATATTTTTAATTTTAAATAGCATAAGATTAAACCATTGGATTGAGTAATAACTATGGTATAATGGTTTAATAACTATGGAGCAATAAGCATCAATCGATTGACAAGTCGTTGAGGACAGCATTAAGTTCCAAATCTTGGAACGACAAGCCGCAACAAGAATCCTGAAGAAGAAGCTCCTAAACTCTTCTCCATGCTTCCTTTTGCCTCTTCTCCAAGCTTTCAAAAACCCTTCTCTCTCTCGTTCTCAATCTTATCTCTCCCAAATTCCACTTCAATCTCTGTAAAAAACCCCTAGAAATGGCGTCAAAAAGGCTAACGAAATCAGCTTTAACCACCATTAAATCCACCTCAAAGCTATCAAGACTCTCTCACTCGCCTCACTCTTCACTCTCTCGCACTCGCGCAATCTCCTCCTCCTCCTCTTCACTGCTCGGCTCGGCCTTTTTTCGGCCTCTAAAGGACAATAGAAATGTCGTTTTCGCCAACCTTTCAACGATCACTTCCACTCGCTTCTTCCACTCTTCCTCTCCTCGTTTCTCCTCTGCCACAGCCAGCTCCTCCCAGGTAAGTTTTTTCTTTTTCCGTTATTTCTTTGTTATTATTGTTAGTATTAATTTATGAATTGTAGAGAATTTTATGTTTTTTTTCCTAATTATTCGAGTTAATGAGAGTTTAAAATTGTAATTTAGTTAACTATTTACTTGAAAATTACAATTCGAAAGAAATGTTTTTGGAAAAGCACAGCTTTTTAGCACTCGGCAAATTATGAACAGAAAAATAAATTTTTGGGTTGAATTCGGAAAATTAAATCACGTTTCACAAGTATTTGTAAAGGAAAGTGACGGAAACATGGCAGAAATGTAATCAGTGTTATGGAATGTCTTGTTAGTGAGCAGCTAATATCTTTGGGTTTTTTTTTTTTTTTTATATATATATATATTGTTTTTTTAATGTTTAATAATGTTATTATGTAGTGGAGATATTCTTTTACATGAGTGTTTTCACATGTTCTGATGGCATTTCTGTTATTTCCAGCTTGATCCGTCTCAATTCACTGAGATGGCATGGGAGGGGGTAGTTGGTGCTGTTGAAACAGCACAAGCTAACAAGCAACAAGTAGTGGAAACTGAGCATTTGATGAAATCCCTATTGGAGCAAAAGGATGGATTGGCGAGAAGAATCTTTGCAAAGATTGGAGTTGACAACTCTTCAGCTTTGCAAATCACAATCGACTTTATATCGCATCAACCAAAGGTGTGTAGTGTGCTTCAATGATACATTTGTGCATGCTTTTGATGGATATACAATATGTAGATGTAGGCTTGTGGTTGTGTTGGAGCGTGTGCGCATGCATTTGATGATTTGTTTTTGTTGCAGGTGACAGGCGGGACCAGTGGCCCTGTAATGGGTTCAAATCTCAGCTCCTTGTTGGACAATGCGCGAAAGAATAAGAAGGATATGGGAGATGATTTTGTTTCTGTAGAGCATATTGTCTTGGCATTCCATTTAGACAAGAGGTTTGGGCAGCAGTTTTTGAGGAACCTTGGGGTTAGCGAGAAGGATTTGAGGGATGCTGTTACAGCTGTTCGCGGAAATCAGAGAGTAACTGATCAAAGTATGAGTTTAGATTTTTTTTTTTTTTTCTGCATAATTTTACTCTATGATTCAACTAGTATGTCAGCCTAGTTTATTAAGATTTTGCTTTTTCATCTGTATAATAGTGTAAGGCATGTGCTTGTACAACTTTGACATGCATGTTGCTATGCAAGAATAAATCCTCTTCTTCTGCTAGCAACTTTTACTTGGTGTTATACTTCCTGTAATAATTTGTAGCCTATCCTTATCTGTTATATTCTTAATGTTCACAGATCCTGAAGGGAAATACCAGGCACTGGATAAATATGGGAGTGACTTGACTGAGCTTGCTAGGCGTGGAAAACTTGATCCTGTGATAGGCCGAGATGATGAAATTCGGCGGTGTATCCAGATATTATCACGTAGAACAAAAAATAATCCTGTTATTATTGGCGAGCCTGGTGTGGGAAAAACTGCAATTGCTGAGGGGTAGGTCTACTGTTCACATATAAGGAATTTAAATCCCATCCTTGTATTCGATGATTGCATGGAAAGCTTAGTAGTTTATATTGTTGATTTGGGTAAATTGATGGTTTGTATCTCTGGTAGACACTAAGCTAGATGGAATTATGAGGAAAAAAAGGGGACTGGTTTGCATACTTGGCAAACACTGAGCTGGGTAGAATTATGCACAAATCTTTCCCAAAATTGTGATGTCTAAGTTTCCTGAATAATGGTAGCTACTGAAATTTGAGACGCACAACACTTTGTATCTGCTGGTTATCTAGAGTGTAGTCCATTTGGTTTGTCAACTTAATTGAAGGAAAACAATTCCCTGCTCGTGTTGATATGTTGTGGTACTGGACCTGTAATTCATCCTTTGTGAATTAATGTTCTCACCTATTCCATGGGCCATTCAAAAGGCTTCTTTACTATGTTCTGTGTTGAAATATGCCATTACTAATTCATGTAACTTCACAATTGAGAATCATATTGAGAATCTTTCTTGATGCATTGATGAGTTAGATCAAAATTTTAGGCATCATGTGCAATTCTCTTTTCGCTTTTGTTTTTAATGAAATTGTGTTTTATTTTTGTAGACTAGCTCAAAGAATTGTGCGTGGTGACGTGCCAGAACCTCTGTTGAATCGGAAGGTTGTTATCCTTATCTTCTTCCTCTTTCCCTCGATTTCGCATCCATTGTTTATGGGTAATTTGACATGATTTTAAATTAGTTACGTTTGCAAGCTTTTGCTAGATCTTTTTACATTTTACTCTAAATTGCATCTTGTTTTGTATTGACTGGGTAAAAATAAGAATTTTTTTAATGACTTGAATCAAATTCCTCTTATGGATTTAATTTGAAAGAGTTGGAAATCAAATATGATTTTGAGGGATCTGACATATTGGAGTTCATATTCTGGTCCTGCGGATATGCAATTAGATTCAGATTTGGATTTTGCAAGATACACTGATTTTTTTTGCTGACAAGCCTAAATTAATTTGAATAGAACTTTTTTATGCTTCAATTTTGTGTATGGACAGTTAATCTCCCTGGACATGGGTGCATTGGTTGCTGGTGCCAAGTATCGTGGAGAATTTGAGGAGAGGTTAAAAGCTGTGCTGAAGGAAGTTACTGCTTCAAATGGGCAGATCATATTATTCATTGACGAGATCCATACTGTTGTTGGTGCAGGTCAGTGCCATGCTTCTGCTTGCTGTCTTCCTTTATTTACTAATAATTGCTATGCAGGTTAGAATTAACCAACTATTTACTTAGATGCACCGTTAGAATTGGTGGTTTTAGATGCTTAACACAAAACTTTTGAGTTCATATTCACTAGTGTTTGAGTTGGGTGTGTGTTTGCATGAGGTGAGATCACGGGTAATTTTACGTGTCAGCAGACACTCTCAAATTGGCATCTCAGTATGTAATCTTCTCTATGATGTCACAACTGTCTTAATTAAGAATTTATTCACCATTGACATGGGAGGCCTTCTTGATGATTTTCTTGCAGGGGCTACTTCTGGTGCAATGGATGCTGGGAACTTGTTGAAGCCAATGCTTGGGCGAGGTGAGCTACGGTGTATAGGGGCAACTACATTGAATGAGTATAGGAAATACATTGAGAAGGATCCAGCACTCGCACGAAGGTTCCAACAAGTGTTTTGCGATCAACCAACTGTTGAAGATACAATATCCATTCTTCGCGGGCTGCGTGAGCGTTATGAGCTACATCATGGTGTTAAAATATCAGACAGTGCCCTTGTTGCAGCAGCAGTTCTTGCAGATAGATACATCACAGAACGTTTTCTGCCTGACAAAGGTAAAATTAAGTAACGAGAAAAAGAGAACTTTATTTTTCAACATTGGACATAAAAGGCAGGGGTCGTTTCTGTTAAATTTTATGCACGCATCTGTGTATGGTGATAGAAAATAAATTATTTCCAGAGTTTCAGCTTCAATCTTTAAAATGAGTATGAGAGGAGAAAATTTCATTTTTCTATGGACAAATAAGGCTTAGGCTTGCAACCACAAAGGTGCAGTTTTAAGACTTGAGAGCAAGCACTCTATGCAAAAAAGTTTTGAGTATTTGACCATTCTATTCTCCTCCCATTACTCCATTTCAGGATCATAACTGGATAATGGGGTATTCTTTTTCCATCATTTTTTTCTTTTTTGTTGCCACTTTATTTGATGCATATTGATAGTGTGCGATCTAATTGACAATGCACGAGAGCAATTAAAGCATTGAAGTGCACTCAATGCCCTCTATTAGTGGTCATTGTGGTGGCTAGCTTGATATCTGTCAAATAGGAAAATGAGAAGCATTATAACTGGAAAGGATGAGCACTCCTACTTACCTCCAAATAGAATAAAGTAAAAAAAGGGAGGGGGAGGCTGGGGAATAAGGAAGACTAGCAATTCACCTTTTGTTTTTTTAACTTTTTAAGGTTTCTAGGCGCTTAATTTGGCACTACAATCTTCTACCATCATGGTCACTACCAAAAAATGTTTGACGCTGTACATTTTAGTTTTTCTCTTCCTGTGATCTGTTGACCTCTCTCATTATCTCTTTCTGAGTTATTGTCCAGCCATTGACCTTGTTGATGAAGCGGCTGCAAAGCTGAAAATGGAGATCACTTCTAAACCTACAGAGCTGGATGAAATCGATAGAGCTGTGTTGAAGTTGGAGATGGAGAAGTTGTCTTTGAAAAATGACACCGATAAAGCATCAAAAGAGAGGTTGAGTAAGCTTGAACATGATTTGGAAGAACTTAAGCAAAAACAGAAAGAACTAACTGAACTTTGGGATCGTGAGAAGGATCTCATGAATCGAATACGATCCTTAAAAGAAGAGGTAAGTCTTTGTTTGTTATTGGTGGACTGACCTCAAAGTTATCCTCATACCTTAATTTTTCGCTGTACTTTTTAAAAATGCTTGTAGATTGATAGAGTCAATCAAGAGATGGAAGCTGCTGAGCGCGAGTATGACCTGAACCGCGCTGCTGAGCTCCGATATGGAACTCTAATGTCCCTTCAACGCCAGTTAGAGGAGGCTGAGAAAAACCTTTCTGAATTCCGAAAGTCCGGAAAGTCTTTGCTTCGAGAAGAGGTGACTGATTTTGACATTGCTGAAATTGTAAGCAAATGGACTGGTATACCTGTGTCAAACCTTCAGCAATCAGAGAAGGAGAAGCTAGTTTTACTGGAAGAGGTGCTACACAGGAGAGTAGTTGGTCAAGATATTGCAGTAAGGTCAGTGGCCGATGCCATCCGGCGTTCAAGGGCAGGACTATCTGATCCAAATCGTCCGATAGCTAGCTTTATGTTCATGGGCCCCACTGGTGTGGGCAAAACTGAGCTTGCAAAGGCCTTAGCCAGTTTCCTCTTTAACACTGAAAATGCTCTAGTAAGAATAGATATGAGTGAATACATGGAAAAGCATGCGGTTTCACGCTTGGTGGGGGCCCCACCTGGTTATGTTGGTTATGAAGAAGGTGGGCAACTCACTGAAGTGGTTCGTAGAAGGCCATATTCCGTAGTGCTGTTTGATGAAATTGAGAAAGCGCATCATGATGTCTTCAACATTCTGTTACAGTTGTTGGATGATGGAAGGATAACCGACTCTCAAGGAAGAACTGTTAGTTTTACTAATGCTGTTGTGATTATGACTTCAAACATCGGTTCCCATTTGATACTTGAAACTCTCAGTAATACACATGATACCAAGGAAGTTGTTTATGATATCATGAAAAAACAAGTTGTAGATTTGGCCAGACAACATTTCCGTCCAGAATTCATGAATCGTATTGATGAATATATTGTTTTCAAGCCTTTGGACTCCAAAGAAATCAATAGAATTGTTGAGATACAGGTAATAATTCTTTTCTATAGTAAACGTTTAGTTCGATGTTTTGATTGCCTTTCTTTTTCCTTGTTGATTTTTTTGCTAGGACACCTGAATGCATTTTCTAACCCACCTTGGTCAATAGAACTTTGGAATCCCTGCAACATGTAATTCTGTGGGATTCTTGGGAATAGAAGGAGGCTGATGTAGCGTTTAGGTAGTCTTGTTGATTTCTTTTCCAGTTTAGTCACATTTTGTAATGAACATCCAGAGAGAGAGAGGCCATCTCTCTATGAGCATCATCTCATTTGCTTCTTGTTTATGGACCTCAGACAAGTTGGTTGATGAGGTCCAAATTCCAAATTATCCATGGAACAGCGACATAGGGAAGGATTTTTTTTTTTTAAAAAAAAAAATCACCTCTATAGATAATAAGTGGTTCATCCATTTCAATGGCCAAGTTTCTAGCTTTTTGAATAATTTGCTGGTCTTGTATTGGACTAAAATTCATGAGCGCATTGGTTATTGCATGTTTCATGCTTGATGGTTTGCAGCATTCACGATTAGTAAAAAGGTATGAGAGAGATTGATCTGTAAACTATTTGTTCCTATGTGTGCTTGTTCTGATACCTGTCATGTAATGAATGAAGAATTGGTCCAATCATGTTCTGCTGCCTGTTATTTCTAGACAGGTTTGACTCTCCAAGGCAATAGGCTCCCGTCCTCTCAGTGTATGATGCATCTGAGGTTGAACTATAATATCTGTTGTTTGTGACACCATTGGTTTAAAGTTAATCAGCTCTTGTGTTCTTTGATACTCCTCTAATATGTTTACATGAATGAAAGTTTTAGAAACATAGACCCCTGTGATTAAATGTGTGCTTCTTTTGTGTTTTGTTTTTTATTTAACTGTGTCATAAACTATTTTGATCAGGATCTAACATTTCATTGTCTGTTGCTAGATGAATCGACTGAAAGAGAGGCTCAAACAAAAGAAAATCGATCTGCATTACACCAAGGAAGCCACCGACCTTTTGGGGAAACTGGGCTTTGACCCGAACTTCGGAGCACGACCAGTTAAGCGTGTGATACAGCAGTTGGTTGAGAATGAAATTGCAATGGGAGTCTTGAAGGGAGATTTCAAGGAAGAAGATTCGATTATAGTTGATGCTGATGTAGCTTCAGATCTTCCTCCCCAGAACAGATTGCACATCAGGAAAATAGAGAGCAGTTCATTAAGAGAAGCCATGATTGCCTGATAGATTTTCCCTTTTGAAGTTGTAAGTATGTAATGCTTCGTTTTGTTTTAGCACAAGCTTTCTAGACAGTATGGCAAGATACTGTCTTTTCCTTTTCCTTTTCTTTTTTGCCCTTTGTAAAAAGGAAAATGGCCAAATAAGCGCTGCTAGTTCCATATTTAAGTTCAAGTTAGTTTTAAATTCATCTTCTTGATTTAGGCACTGTTATTAAACCTGCCTGCTTAGTGGGTCGATCCTGAATCTCAAAAAAAGTTAACCTGAAATGAGTTGATTTGACTTAATGAGTCAACTTGTAACCCGGTAAAAACCTTGATGCTGGGTCGTTTTAGATTGTTTTATCCTTTTCCCGCTGATTTTTTCTCCCCTAAACTTTTCAAGGGAAGAACTATCAACTACTGTAGATCAATTTTTCAAACCCTATTTTTTTCAAGGAGATGATGTTTGCTAATTTTTTACATAGAAAAATACCATGCTTAATTAGGAAGGTAGCAAAAGGGACAGCTATGCATATCAAGAACACTGACCCAAAACAAAAAATACAGAAAAATTACTGGTGCATAATTGGATATTTAAATAGGGATTTGCAAAGTTAAATCTCCTTAAGACTGTAATTTATTTAAAGGATTAATATATATAAGCTTAACAGCAAAATACATGATTAGCAAGACTTGAATATGTTTAACTTAATTTTCATCAGAACCCATCAGTTTTTAAAAAAGAAAAAAAAGAAAGAAGATGGGTGTGCAAATAGGCTAATCATCCAACTTGAAAATCCCATAAAATCACTAATTAATTGATGAACAATTAGCAAGTTCTTGTTGTCCCATGCAGTGTCCATCCTCTTTGTCTCCAACAATCAAGCCTGTCAAGCACCTAGGTCCTTGCCAATCTTCACACACATCCCATCCTGTTGGCTTGATTTCTTCTACAGAAACAACAGGATTCTTCTCCTTGTCATCATAAGGCACTGGCTCAAGTGCTGCTTCCAGTCCCATTAAAAGTTGAGGATCGACTTCAGAATTCCAGTCAATTTTATCAATATATTTGTCAGGATTTTGATAGTGTGTTCTGTAATAACGGGTGTGACCGAATTTGAGTGCCCAAAACCTGCACTTAGCGTTGTAGAAGCACTCCTTTCCTTCAGTGTCATCCCACAGCATGATCTTCCCTGTTGGCAAGATGTATTTCTTGGCTTTCAAGAAATCTTTCCATTGCATCCCGCCTACTTGGAGGCAGAATTCCTTCTCCCATTTCGGAACAGGCCTACTCCCGCTTTGTGTTTGTGATATTTTTGGGTAAATCCTGCTCCTAGCATCTTGGCATGGAGATCTTTTGCGGTATGCCATGTTTTTTTAAAAAAAAGAAAACAAGAGCAATAATAGACACTAAGAACTAAGAACACAGTAAATGAGAAGCAAAGAGTGATTTTTTTGTTAGTACAATTTGACTATTTATAATCCAATCTGTATCCTCTTCATGATTTGGATAGGATTAGAGGAAATTATTAGGTTAACCAGGTTTATGGTGGAACGAGCTCGTTACGAGTTGTACTGTGCGTAAAATTATTATTTTTAATAAATGATTAAAGATTTAGATTACAATGTATTAAAAAGATTTTCATCTATAATTGTTGGGATGAAACAAGATGATTAATTTGTGAATATGTCCAACTCAACATTTTATATAATTTTTCCAAGAAAATTGATTTTCTGGTTATGCAGGTCTGGGAGTTTAAAAAGAAAGATTCGCAGTGAGTTATTAGTCTATGTGCTAAATTAGTCTTGAATATGAATTAAAATGAATTTATGAACATTTTATTAATCTATCCAACTCAACATATTATATAATTTAATGGAAAAATAAAGGGATTAAAAGCTTGAAAAGGAAATATTATTAATTAGGTGAATAATTGGGTTTGTAGTGAACCGACGTCTTAAAAAAGAACTTGTCTAATAATCTTTACAATAATTTTCCCCAAAAAAAGAAAGAAAAAAAAAAACAATTATCTCGTTCTCCCTTGAATTAATTAAAGATCCAAAAGGAAACATTACCAGGTGAGCTCGAATGGTGCTGGATCGAGTTGGCTGGTGTGCTAGATTCGACTAATGATTACTTTAAAAAATGAGAATTTAGAATACTATAAATTGAAAAAAAAAATTATATCTTTAATTAAAATATCATGTCATGCAATTTTCTAAAAAAGACAAGAAAATGGATTTTGCTAACTCTATCCTAAACTGAAACTCTAAAAGGAAATTATCACTAGGTGAATTGTCTTAGTGGTGGATTAAACTCATAATGATTTGGTTTATGTGCTAGGTTTATCTAATATTTTTTTTAATAAAATAGTATGAATTTGGAATATTGTAAATAAAAAAAGAGCTATATAATTGGTGGGTGGCATTTTATTTTATTATTTGTCAAGGGAATTGGATAAATTTTTAATTACTGAAAATAAATTTTTAGAATTAACTCTTCTAACATAGATCAACTAAGTTTGCAAAATAAAAAAAAATTAAATTCAATTAAAACTCAATTTAAATTTTAAACCAACCTGGCAGCCGAGGCATTGACTCAAATACTAAGATGTTTTGCATTAGATTTTACATTAACGGTGAAATAAACACAAGAACATGTTTGGTATAGTATTAAACTCAGTTTTATAATGCGGGATCTATTAAAAACATTGAGTTTAAATTGTAGTTTTTATATAACAATTTTTACATGTTTTTTTAATTGAATTTCTTAAATATTCCTTACTAGTCTCCTTTTAACTGTATATAAAAAACCAAGATATTTTATCCAAATATTTTATAACTACAACTAAAAAATTTTTTTCTAATTTTTTTTTCCAGTCATAACCATTAAAGCTACGTCAGAAATAAACACCCAAAAGTAATCAATGTCTTTTTTTATCCTTTCACAAACGTGGAGAAAATTCATTCACAAAGTAAGCTGAATAGGGGAAAAGCAGACAATAAATAGCAAGCATTGAGAACAGGAATCAAATCCATGCCATGAAATATTCAGAGCGAGACACCCACCAGCCTTGGCTGGCCAACAAAAGAAAAGGAAGTTTGGCCATTACAGCAATGAAAATGGTGCCAAAAGGGACAAGGGCTCGACTGCAATATCAATGCTGCCTAGTGCCCTCAAGTACTCTCCTCTTGTCCTCCCTCCACGTCAATTTTTTCATGCAGACGTTTCTTCTTACAATCATAGAAGTAAACCATGAATATCAGCCACAGCCACATTTTGGCCAAACAAACAAGGCTAGCATGCACTGCTGTGACTGCAACTCCACTTCCTCCTTTGTCCCATCCCACGTAAACGCATCCCAATCTTAAGGCAAACCTCCACAAAAAATACACTAGCATTAGAAGAAATCCACGTTGCCTGCTACCTCTGCTTAGATATGCTGAGATTATCAATGCTACATCACCATGTTTCTCTTCCAAAATGGAAATCAGAATTCCCATGTTCCATACAGCACTCCACTCTATGTATTTTGATAGTAAACCTATAAAGACTAAGGCAAATACCATGGAGAAGAAGGAAGCGATTGACCCGAGGAATATGTACATCACCGTGGAGACTAGTCCAACTGAAATAAGAGAATCTAAAAGGAGAGCATAGATGGATGTGATGAGAGGCCCTTTAATTCTTGTTTCTTTGATGCATCTGCTTAGCATGTCCTTAAGATTCATGGCTTTCCGATCTCCTTTGTAAATCATTGAAGCTATGTCTACTATAGCAATCATGCTGAAGAGGTCTAGCAAATGGAGTATCCCTAAATATATGAGACAAAGTAGAAAAAACTCACTAGAAATTCCTTCAATCAACCTCTCTGTAGCTCCTGGTATTGCATCATAATAATCGAGAACATCAAAATGAGATGTTCTTTCCTTTAAAATATCCTTCAATGTTTTGATCATGGTTTGCTGGAAGACAGTCTCGTACATGATCAAAAAGGAGAACAAAGGGAGAGAGGAGAAGAAGGCAAAGATGATGAGATTGGGATTTCTGAAGGGGGTTTTGAGGGATTCTTTGAGCAAGTCGAAGAACCCTAGCTGCTTCTCTTCCATCATGGTTTGAGAGTTCTTCATTTTTCCACTAGGAATCTCTCAACCACTGGTTGCTTTAAGGATAAAGTCTTCTCTGTGTTTGAAGACTTTGGCAGCAATTGACTTGACCTGTGTCGGTTCCCTGTTGTCGGGTGCATCGGAGTCCTCGTAAGATAATAATCAAAATTTGAATGGCATTGCTCTGATTGACTGCATTTTTTGGACAAGTTCACTCTTGACATTTTTTACTATGGTTCTAAGCATTGATTTGCTCGCAAGGGCCATGGTTTTGAGGACAACAGATTGCACCAGCTAATACTTGTTTGTTTGTGTATTTTAAAAATATTTTTTGATAATTTTAAAATATTATGTAAAAAATAATTTTTAAAAAATAAAAAAATATATATATTATTTTAATATATTTTCAAACAAAAAAATATTTTAAAAATCAAGAGAAGAAAACTTGAGTAATGGAAAATTATTTACATTGTTTAGATCTGAAATTTTCAGAATCAAGAAGTTTCACCATTAGTTCCTCTAGCCTCCGTGAATTAACAGTACTTGGTTTAACAGCAAAGGGACTCCCATAAACAACACAAGGATCTTTATCTGAAAGAGACTTTCCTGCACACCAGCGCCCTCGAGTAAGCTGTCCATCCGGTATCCCCAGAAGTTCTTTGTCAATTTTGTTAAGAACTGGATCATCCTTTGCAAACTTACGGGCAAAGGGGGCACCACTTGCAACCATGTCTTCAAAATGCTCCACGGTGAGATTCAATGGATATTGCTTTGGAGGGTTATCCCACTTTAGGTAATGCAGGTCATGGTTAACTGTAGTGTTTTGGTAATCTTTTTGGTTGCAAATGACAGTATGGAAGTATCCCTCTGTGGATGACAAGAAATTTGTGTAATACATAAGGACAGTGCGGGGGAGGTTATCCCATCCCCAGACACAGAATTCAAGAAATGACCTTGTAAGAACCACCAATTCAGACCCTGAAATCAGATAATAAACTAGGGTAAGGTCAAGGAAAGAAGAGAACTACAGCGTGACATGCTATAATGGTCCTACAGAATGTACAAAATGAATGCAAAAACACAGCTTCCCAGCAATTTATTGTTCAGTTGAGCTATTCTCATATCTTAAAATAGCTGGGAAAAGCATATGAATCGTGTAATAGTGATGTACGAAATGATCATTAGAAAGAGATTATTTAGATATGAAATAAGGAAATTAAAAACTGAAGACATGAGTGACTTCACGATATAAAGCTGATATGAAAGCAGTACCCATAAATAACTTGAAAGCGGCAGGCAAACTCCTTTTCTCTTTGGCCCAAAATACACCAGACTTCTTTGCATGATACAAGCCTGGATCTATGATTATAGGCTTTGCTCTTTGGTACCTGAAAGATACGAAAAAAATAAATTATAAAGACACCACAGTAACGAGATGTAATGTTCTAAATCAAGTTTATAATTACAGCATCCTCACTCTTTCCAACCGATACCACTTGTGTGCTCCAAGAAGTTCAGATCTCTAGGCAAGTAGGAGAAAATATGCAGGATATCTGAAACAGAATGCCGTGATAAGTTTCATTGACAACACTCTTATTCAATAAAATATCAATTGAGACCAACTCTGTAGTTAGTTTTCCTTTTCACTTTCATGAAACGTAGATCTTATGTTTCTAATTTCTTAAAGGTTTAAGTAGCAATACAAATGCACTTTCATTGTCTAATTCCTCCGAATTATGAGTGAGTGGACATAACTACATACACAAAATTGTTAGAAATACATAAATCCGGGTACACCAATGTCTCAGGTAATATGAACTTCACACTACCAAGCATGGCCAACTTGCAAATCCACTTAACGCAGCCTTCTACATTATCCTAAAGATTATAAACAAATGCACGAGCAGATCCATTTTCAATCTTGGCATCTCTTGAAACATCAACAACATGACCCTTCTATTCTACATCATCTACTTTCTCATTGCACTTAAAATCTTATAAAGCAAGGCACAAAACACTCATTTTCCTATCCCTCACCTCCTACCTGGCTAAAAATAAGCACCACACCCTATAAATAGCCACAAACACGAATCCAGAAATCACACACAATAACCAATTCAAAGCAATCTCTATTTAAAACAAAACACAAAGAAAAACAACACAAATATTCACAAAGCATCTTGAGCCATAAACAAAGACCTTATAAACCACGTTCACCTATCAAAAACTACCATCAAAATAAAAAATCCAGCACAAAACAATAAATCCATTTCAAATCAAGCTCTAATTAAACCCAAAACAACACAAATGATAAAAAATTTACCATCTTGAGGCATAAACCCAAACCTATAAACCACACTATCTGTACAAAACGACCCATTAAAACAAACAATCTAACAAAAAAGCCCAATTCAAATCATTCTCTATTCAAGCCAAAAACACCAAAAAAGCAAAACAAAAGTTCAAAAAGTTACCATCTTGATGCATGAGAGGATAATCTTCAGCACTTAAATTAACAAACCAATCCCAATCTTCAAACTGCTTCAACAAAATAGCAACCCCATGTAGTATACTAGCAATCATAGTAGGCCCTTTATATGTAACCAAATCACCCTTACCAAGAACCATGACATTCCCAAATTCCCTCATCACACCACTCTCTACCTTTACATACTTTGCAAGCTCAAGCCTTTCACCGTCACTTGCTTCAAAATCAAGATGCAACAAATAGTAGTTTCTAGGATGATACACTGCTTGAAGCAATCTTTTTACACTTGAAACATCCCCTTTTGTGCCTGAGATGAAGTAAGCAAACCTTGGCAGTCTCGGCAACTGTGATGGGTCATTGAGATTTTGGTCTAGGATGGAGTGTTTTTGCTGGTTTGAGGAAGTGTCGGTTGATGGAGACGATTTGTTTTGACCGACAATTAAGAGGAGGATTAGAGAGAGTAAAGCCAGTGTGATTAGTAGAATCAGACATGTTCGATCTAGGGAGTATGAAATGTGTGTTCTCTTCATGGTTTCTTGCTGTTGAGAATGCGAGCTCTGTTTCTTACATCGGAGCTCGAAGATTTTGAGGTTTTGCAAAACGTTTGGTGGGACTGGTGGCATGTCCTTTTTCTGAACTCTTGAAGTTACCTTCATGTGTCTGAAACGCATTGTAACACATGTTGGGGAAACGTCAAGTCTAGTCCCTTACTTATATACTCATTTTCAATTGAGTCTAAATCTATATAATTTTATCAATTTGATCCTAAATATTTTAAAGATTTATCCATCGGTTTTTTCTTCAAATTAATGTTGTTTTTGTGTATAAAATATGAATATTGGACTGAAAATGCTTATATTTATTATTTTTTTATCAAAAATTTTTCACATCAACATAGTTTTAGTGAAGAAGATTTAGTCTTACCTAACATAACAATTGGATAAAAAATACCCTTGAGAATCAAATTGAAAATTCAATGATCCAAATTAAAATTTTAATTAGATATTCTAGAACATGGATATGCTTAAATTCTACCAATTTAGTAATGTTTTATCAGCTTAAACAACTTGACCAGACTTATTAACAACTCGAAAGGTCAAATACTGGAGTAAAAAAAATATTTTTTTCCAAACAGTTCTTGATATATGATTAGAGAAAATTACTTGTAGTTGTGGATTCAACCCAGAGAAAGAGAGAAATTTATGAAGAACGCACAATCAAGGTCTTAAATGAATAATTAGATACTTTATGTATTCAATAGATTATGTGTGGAAGCATATATAATCAATATTGAATTGACCAAAATTAACTTATATATTCGTTACCCTTTACATGAAATTAAATATATTATTATAAATAAAATAAAAGGTATTTTAATTTCCATAAATAAATCAATAACTCATTCATTAGAAGTTAATTCTCTTTAGAAAAAAGTCAGCCATAAGATTGTTTTTTTTTAGAGAAAATATTGGTTACCTATTATATAGATTCTCACTTTCAAATAGATATTAAGAGATTGCCGAAATATTATAATTAAAATAATAAAGATTTTAATTACCGTACATAAATCAGGCATCTATTAAAAGTTATTTCTCTTGGATAAGTCAACCATAAGACTTTTTTTTTAAGAAAGAAAAATACAGTATTATGATATTTGCATTAGACTATGGTAATTGATAATTAATTATTTTAATATTTAAGTTATTTTTAAGTACAAGGAATGTATAGAGGTATAATTTGGAGTTATCATATTAGGTATAAAATTGACTTAATCTGTGTTTAATCAAGTTAGATTGGGTAAACTAGATATTTTTAAATCAATATTTTTTCAATTCAACTTAAAACTTAAATAAAGTTAGTTTATGGGTTATAAATTTCTTGGTTAATTTACCCAACTAAATTTAATAATTATGATTTTAATTGGGTGTGCATATTTTACCCCCAAAAAGAAAAATGTATGTATATGGATCTTTTAGAGCCTTTTTTTTTTTTTTTTTTTAATCATAAGTATCCGGATTTTACGCGCACCTCAACTAATTCCTTGAGATCCTGAAATTAACGACCATGTAAACATTCAGTGACTCTGAGGTTTGTGACACTCGAACTGGTGACCTCTAAAAAGCAAACTCAGGACCTGATTAATTAAGTTACGCTCCTCATAGTTGGCTAGAAAAAAATAAGGAAACCTAATATTCTTAACTAATTAATATATCTAACTTGTTTATATTAACCATAAACTATAATCAATAAAAACATTGACCTATATCCAACCTGTTAAACTTTAGGGTTTTGAATGCATAGGTCAAATTCTATTTATGGTCGACGAAGCAGCATGATCATGATATGGACTCTGCACCCAAAACTTCCACCTTGTGCCCATCATTCATTTGGTTAGTTAGTCTAGTAATTTTGTGGTCTCATAAATAAGAGGCTCAGCGATCTCTTGTATCTGCCTAACAAAATATTTTTTATGTCTGTGGGCTCCTAAACGATTACTGTGAGTTCTCAAGATATCTTTTTTTTCCATGCTTGATTTGTGGCTTTGGCCAAGGCTTGAGTTGTTCATAATTCCAAGTATGATTAAAATCATGCTCCCTGCACCAAAAAATGGCCATGTAATCAACAGATTTATCGAAATTGTGCTAAGTCTTATCAATGATCCTGTAATTCAACGACATAGTAATATGTGTTGGGTCTCTTTTTGATTTTTTTTTTTTAAAATGAAGCTTTACCAGAGAGTTACCACTTGAGATACACTAGTTCTCCATCATTATATATGAACTAAGGATGGCCTATAATTCTCTTAGAAGACAAGTTTCTTAGATAATTATTAAACCCAGTTTGATTTAACTCAAAAGTTTGATCCGAAATCTGATCTTAAACACCAGGTTTTATTATTCCAGACTTTGAGTCGATGAAATTGGGATATTCTGATGGGTTCAATATTGATGATTCGGATAACTCAACGAAACTCAAGTCTACTCTAAATATTTTTTTTAGTTTTTGTTTAAAAAAACTTTGTTTTATTTTTTTCCAAAACAATATCCTTTTAAGATTGATCTAGACTGATCATGTGACTCGTGGGTTCATCTGATAACTTATAACTCGACTCAATAACTCGAACCTAGTTCAGACAACCGTGGCTGCTAATACATGTTGGTTTTAACTTGTGTTTTTGCAAGAAATTGATGTGATCGGCCAGGTAAGGATAGGAGTTGAATCCATAACCTCTTTATCCTATTCCTAGTAGACCACACTCTCCCATTGAGCCACCAACTCGCATCCATAATCAATACTTTAATGAGTCTGGATTAGTTGGCAATTAATTTCCGAACAAACAAATACTTCTTGAGATTCTTGCAAGCCTCCACCATTCAAAGTTCAAACAATTCAAGTATAAAGAAATGGAGTTACCCATTCCTAGTTAAGCACCATAACACTAGGCATTAGTGTGAATTAATTATGCTTAGCTGTGCTCTCTCTGCCCATTGGTCGGTGCTCTGCCGAGGTTAGGTATCGACCTGCAAGACATTTATGAAATATGTTTGTGATTTCTTGTATTCACAGCACATGTTCATTTCTCCTTAAAAAAATCTAGGGTTTGTGAGTGCAGTAGGGACCAAGAAACATGGTCGAAGATCATGTGGTTTAGCAGGATATAAGTTTTCAGGAGAGAAAAAAGAGAAAAAA
>Ga0307518_10001004_pt1 | contig 21083 bp, 6 predicted proteins | sample 25_EM_MG_FD_203889 | JGI IMG/M metagenome (GOLD analysis project Ga0307518, IMG submission 203889) | Populus trichocarpa ectomycorrhiza microbial communities from riparian zone in the Pacific Northwest, United States - 25_EM | ecosystem: Host-associated > Plants > Roots > Unclassified | place...
AATATCCTCTTGGAAAATATATCTCAATTCAAAACTTTGAAGGCTGAGGAAGATTTAAGACATTCTCTTGAGAGAAATCTCGTCAGATTCACCATCATTAGACACAAATATAACACAATTTCATCATTAATATAAAAGGATACTATTAGAAGAATTAAGGATTATTTTCTTCTTTTCATGTGTAAAATTAACAAAACACTTTCGAAAAGAGAAGAACACAGCCTTAATTCAGAAATGGTCACAGAGAGACATATATTTGAAGTTCTAAACCGCTGTTTCCACCGTATCCCGAAAGATCCACTTGCCACTATAGTATAAATAGTATCTCCTCCGAAGAGAAGACCCTCCATGTCTTTCCATAAAAGAAAAAGGCATATTTAATTAGCAGCTGCTTGCATGGGGACATGAACTAAAAAGATTTCTCACGTCCACACAATTTTTTTCAAAAGGCGAACACCAAAAAGGGACTAAACTTCCCAACAAAATCCCGTGACAAACTCATAACGAAATATGATAAACCATATTCGGCCATTTTGACAATGACATTGTATCTTAGATGAATATAGGCAGTAAAAAGACTTTGTTGGTTACCACACTGATAGAGGAGAGTGTTTCTTTATTCATAAAAAAGCTGGTCCCTGCAGTAAATCATAATTTGGACAATCATAGCCTAGGTTCTGCCCTGCAATAATTCCTAGATGCGGGGGTTGACAGAGACTTTTCATCAACAACTACTGGAGGGTTTTTCTTTTATTGTAATTTCAAGTGTTCGTTTGGAAGAATGGTAGTTTTATTTTTGGAATCTATATTAAAAAAATAAAGAAAAATATGGAAAACTTGTTTTTGTTTGTTGTGTTTTGTATATTAAAATAGGTTGTATGTTTTTTAAAAAAAGTTATCATACCCGATTACACCATACTCTCAAATATATCTAAGAAATTTTTTGAAAGAATAATATAGCCAAAATCTTGTTAGGAAAATAATATATTTGATGAATTGTGCTTTTTAGACAACAATGCAATTGATTGAGTTGCCTTGATCCAAACAACGTAAATCATAAATAAAAAGAGGCCCTAATCCTTTAATTTAATTGAGACAAACCTAACAAAACCTAAAATTCAAAAACTTTAATCCAAATTGAAAACCCTAACTAAACTTCAAATTCAAAACTAAATCAAACACTAAATACTAATCAAACCCTAACCCCAACCCCAAAATCCCAAATTCTAACTAAACCCCAAAATAAAAATCCTAAATCCAAGTCCCAAACCCAAAAGGCAAACCCAAAAGGCGAAGCCTAAAACTCCAAAAATCCAACCCAAAAACACCAAACCAAAACTCAAATCTCAATTACAAGCCTCAAACCCTAAAAGCCCAAAATCAAAACCCTAAACATTACACTCCAAACTCAAATTCAAACTCAAATTCAAACCCCAAACTCAAACCCTAATTTATAAACCATAAACTCAAACTCTAATCTTTAAAATTCAAACTCCAAAATTCCAAATTCCAAACCTAAATCACCAAAAGTAAAACTCAAACCCTAAACATTAAATCCTAAACTAAATCCAAACCTCAAATTCAATCTCCATACCCTAAAATTAAACCCTAAACCAATTCATTCTGTCACATGACCAATTTTTTTATTAGATTTTTTTTACTTGTCTCAAACCCAACCTAACAATCTCTTATAGAATTTGCACTTTAATAAGTTATTCTCATCACTAGTCTCTTTATTTTTTAACTTATTATAAAAGTTTTAAAACATTTCATTATTTAAGTTTATTACCATTGTGATATAGTTCAAGTTTAGTCTTGGATTCCTTATAGTGAGCATTCGATTATGTGTTTGAAATTAGTTGTTGATACAGTTCAGTATATGGTTCAGCTTTGGATTTTTCATGATGGGTTTTTACATAGGGATGCATTCGGACAGATTGAGATTCTTATGGATGATGGGTCGACCCAATTCTTTTGGTGGGTAATTCAGCCAGATCAGGATAATCTATGCATGAGATATTTTTTGACAGAAAAAAAGTTTATTTGGAGTGTATTTTGGATCTGATTTAGTCCTTATTAATTAATATATGTTTGGGCCACATGGAATCCAAAATTAGCTCGGGTTAATTAAGATGTTTGGATCAAATCAGATTTGTTTGAGGTTGATTTCCTAATTTTACAAGGACTTAAATATACAAATATTCTCCTAAAATTCAAGGAAATTTCGTTCATTATTTTCCCTATTATTTAAGAGAATATTTAACAACAAAGGAGGAAGTTTCTTAGTCAACAAAGGATGCTAAGAGGGGGCTGCCAGATCTGATTTTCTAAGCTTGGAATGATTAATTAATTATTCTCCCAGTCTAGGAAGGAAATTAAATTGACAGACATAAAAGACAAAGATTTTTTTCATTAATTGTCCATGTAAAATAAGGAAATCAAGCACAACAAGCCGAGAAGACTTCGAAATTAATTCCACATTCATATTAGATTTCCTAGTCTTTTTTAGACTTCTTAGAGGTGACAAATCTGATTCTAGAATATCTAGAATATTAATTTTAGATTTTTATTATTTTCTTCTTAGTCGTTGGTTTATTATTACTTATTTGGGTCAATTTTGTAAGCGAGCTCAAATCATCATTAGAGTTATTTGAAGCATTATATAAGTATTTTGTATGCTAAAAATAGAGGGATGAGTTTATGAAATAAACTAGTATTTTATGTAAAATAACACATTATTTTTGTTGTGACAAAGATTAAATCTGACTTTTAAGGTATAACTAACCTTGTGACATCATTTAATTAAATTCTAATAGTGTTAGTGTCTTAAGATAGATTTTAATTCTATCACACTTCTCAAACCTAATTTTTAGCTTTTTTGGGGAAGTATCATCTTTGATGGGGGTTGTTTGACCATGTGATCAAGAGATTCACATCAATTGGTATCAGAGTTAGGCTCCGGAATCAGGTTATATCCTTCTCATTTTCGTTATCTATTTGTTTCACACCAGTTTCTCTTCATCTGTCTTCTTTTTGTTTCGGGTCAGTACTTGTTTTCTTTCTTGTGTTTATTTTTGTTATTTTGTGTTTATTGTGTTCTATTTAGAGAAAAAAAAAAAAGAAGCAATCAGAAAATGTTATTTGGGTTAAGACAGGACTATAACACATCTGTTTTGCAGCAACATATGAAAACTTGTCGCAATTAACTCAAAATGCATATTTTGTTTATTTGAGGTCATTTGGATATATTTTTCTTTAGGTTCTAGAATCGGGTTTTGTCTTGCTGCAACGAGTCTGTTTTATGTTAGCTTTCAAAACTTATTTTGTTTTTGTTCATTTTGTTCCTGCTAGTATATTACCATTATATTTGGGATATTTGACTATTTTTTGAGTCATTTTCATCACTTTCGCATCTATTTTTTTTCCGATCAGTTCTAGTCCAAACAAAAGTCAGATTTGCAATTTTGAGTCTAAATCAGTGTTCTTCATGTTGTAAACTCTATTCATGTTGTGTCTTTGTCTTCTTCTTCTTTCTGTTTTTTTTTTTCTATTTGTGTCATGTATTCTACAAGGGAGAAGGAACGAAGAAGGATTCTAGCTTAAGGATGCGAAAAACTAAGCCATGGTTTGGGAGTTTTAAAACAAGTTGATAAGTGTAGAAGATTATTCTACGAACTTCAAACTTCATGGAAAAAAGAAGGTACAACGCCAAAAAAAAAATGAAAGATGAAGGAGAGCTATTGTGGTTATCATTCAAAAGTATGTACAACGTGCTTATTTGAAATTCTTATCAGTCTCTAATTCCATATAGTGTTTGTTGGATTTCTTATAATCCAACAAAGAAATTTTATTTAGAGTGTATTTTGGGTCTAATTTGGTCCCTATTAATTAGTATGAGTTTGGGTCACATGGGGTTCAAAGTTGGCTTGGGTTAATTAAGATGTTGGGATCAGATTAGATTTGTTTGGGGTTAATTTTCTAATTCTACAAGGATTTAAATCAACAAAATATTCTCCTAAAATTCAAGAAACACATAACTGAATGCTGAATATAAGGAATCCAAGGCTAAACCTAAATCATATCACATTGTTACAAAATTCATTTGGTTATCAATAATGGCGCAACCTAACTTGTAAAAAGGTAAGAATGATTATTGGTTAATTGTAGCACCCCATAAAATTTAAAGGGAACACACACACACACACACACACACAACCATAAAATCTGCTTCAAACACAATTTCCATCAATTTCATTAAAAAATGCACTGATACACAATCTCTATTTACACTTTTGTGTGAGTACATCACTTTCCAATTTATTTACATGAAGTTTATTTACAAACATTCTTCGGACCATACGAAAACCTATTCAACATAGAAAAAGAACTAAGTAACTTAATAATGTTTCGTGGGAAGCTATAATCTCCTAAAGAGAATTCCTGCAGAATATACAAAATCACGAAACCCATCATGAATATTTGTGTCATCAAGATTACTAACAATTATCAATGATATAACAAAATCAATTTCATTAACTTTCATAGATACATCAATCTATGTTAGATTCTAATTTAATACAATTCCATTAATCTTTGATGAAATTTTATTTTATCATTGCACTCATTTAACTATCACAGTCACATCATAGTTACTCTTGTTCACAACACGTTTACTATGTTTAGTTTCTTCAAACACAATTAATTTGTACGATTGTATATATTTCGTAACCATATTTGGGTCACATCATTGTTTCAATTCACAATACATTTAATTTATGAAACTTTTTGTTTTACAAACATGTTTATGTCCTTTCAGCTTCTTGAGTATTCAGTTTTTTCCAACCAACACTCATTTTATTTTAACTCATTATATACCATTTTGACTTCCCATTTATGATTCATTTCAGATACATATTCATGTTCTTTTAACACATATCTTGCTATTTTAGCTTTTTATATGATTATTTGCCTAGTTCAATCTCGTGTAATCGATATTTATCATAATCATGGTTCATCATTTCATTTCCTTTTCACATAGACCATGCTTTTATCCTTCACATTATTTTTTACTACTTTTAAAAAATATTTAAGCCATGCATTTTTACCTTAATTTATTTCTTTCAAATGAAAACTTTTCTAATTTAATGAAATTTGGTAGAGTCTCCCCTAAAAATTAAATGATCCCTCGTGTTGACATCAACAATCCACAAACATTCCAAACAAATCCATAATCCTACCATCCTAGACCTTTACCATTACATTACTAATCATGAATAAAATTCAGCAATAGTATAACAAAATATATACACCTCTATTTTATTTTATTAATCCATAATTAACACTTTAACATAAATACACCATTTTATTCTATTAGTCAACTATTTGACTCCATCCAATGATCCATTGATAACCCGGCAAGTCAATCACACTGATTCCACCGAGCAGTTTAGTTAACCAAGTATCTCGACAGTTAATTACATTGACAACACTAGCTTCCACTCATGACAACTAGTCAATTAAATATCCCAGTAGTCAATTACATTGACGTCACTAGCTCAACTCTAGACAACTAGTCAAATTAAATGCAGGTCATCTACTTTGTTGATGCCACTAGCCTTTAAACATGTCAGCTAGTCAAATTTAAATATGTCATTCATCAATCTCGTTGATGCCACTAGTCCTAAAAGGGTCGGCTAGTCAAATTAAATATCTCTGTAGTCAATTTTGATTTACATAAAGATGTCTATTATTGCGGTTGATCACACACACACACACACATTTCTAGCCTTATAAGCATATTTGCATCACAATTTGTTTTTCTATCTGTACCCAACATTCATACTATAATAATATTTCTCATGCCCGTAGGTAATATTTTTCAAGATATACTGTAGTATAAAATACATTTAATTTATATCGTATTTTTACATTAAAAAAATTTAAACAATTAAAGAAGTAAAGGGGCAGCCCTTACCTTAATTTCCTATTGCACATCTCCTAGTATAACATGTCATCTTCCGGTTGTGCTTCCTACACACCCCAATGATATTTTTAATACCTCGTTTAATCATCAAATACACATAGTTAATCCATTTATAAATGTTAACACCACCAATTACAAATTTAACCATAGAGATTTCTATTCATTTCGACACTTATCGTTTGACTGTTTTGTAATTCATTTTTGTAATTCATCTAAATGTTCACATATTATGTCAATTTTCAAATGACTTAATTTTTCATCAACAAAGTCCAATATTTAATTGACTTTGACTTCATTTTTCAATAATGAATTTTAATTATTCTTTACTTGACCTTTGATCATTCCCCTCTTAAACACATCAACAACCATTTACACATTTAAAGTAACTAATGTAAACACCACATATACAACTGAAACATGAAAATCATCATCACATCATTCATAAAATAATTTCAACATACAATCAACACATTTAGCTTTTAAGATAACGTAAATTAATCAAATGATCATGATTAACTTATCAAATTTCATAAAATTCTCTAAACTAAGAATTTGACTAATTTCATCACTCATAATTTGTCATAATTTCCTTAACATAATCTCAACCATATTTCTTCCAATCATAGAACATAATACACATTCTCATTTAGAAATTTCAACATCAAGGTTTTCAAAGCTAATTCCTATACTTTCTATACATATATCACCACGTGTCAAGTATCCATTTAATCAAGAAGTCTACTTCCTTTATAATTTCTAAAGCTTCTGCATTACACCTTAAGCATTCAAAATCACATTCTCTCAAATTTCATATCCATAATTTCCCCCTAAACACATACCACTTGTAATTCACATATCCAACTAAAAATCTTTCTTAAACACATACTTATACCAAACACTTATCCTATATCATGATTCTCACATATACATACCAAGCTAATATACAATTTCACAAGATTCTACTCAATTATTCCATCCCATACTTCCCACAATATTAACTCAATTATGAAAATCATTTATTCAACCGAAAATTCACCTTAAGTATATACACTTAGACTTGCAAAGTGCATTAACACATATTATCACAAAACTTTAACAAAATTCTTCTTCTCTTCCTAACATCTTCCATGGCCAACCACAACACAACATACCCATTGGTTTATTTCAATTTTATTCTTTGAATTAATCATTATTATCATACATTTCATGCCAATTAATCATAATATCAACAAATAACATTTAATGATAACTCTTTTCAAATTCAATATTCGATCAATCACAATGGTGAAGTTATATATAATCATGTTTAGCATAACATATCCAAATTTCAGATAAATCAAATGGTTTCTAAATTGGAACAATACCGAACTGGCTTGAAAAATTAGGGACCTACTATTTAGGAAGAACAATTTCTAGCCGGAGTGTTTGTTTTTTATCTCCACCATTCAAACTTTAGAGTACATCTGGATGAACAACTTATAACGATTCTAGCTCAATCCAATGGTTGAAGGAGAAGAAAATATCCAGCGACTGAGAGTGTGCAGAAAGGTGTTTTTCCATAAATGTTTTATTGGCTATATCTCTCACACATAGCCTAATATTGCAAATCCATCTGGTTAGAATGTAAAAGACATTGATAAGAACAATATACCCAAAACGAAGCCTAATCCAATAATAGACGGCGGAGAAATGGCTATCAAAGTGCCTACGTTCAATGTGTTTTCTCTCAAATACCAACTCATTCTCACCTAAAGTTCTCAATCATAGTTGAATCCCTTAAATATTTTAGAGAAGATGAAGGCTTTACAAGCCATTTTCATGGCTGCTAGGTTTCCAGCTGTAACAGCCTTTTAAAAAATATTTTTTTATTGCATTATTGACTAATTTACCCCTCATATATATATATATATCGACGATCAATGTTTGTCGTGCATAAAATCATATATTATTTTACTTTTCCACTCTATTTTTATTAATGTATAACTATTTTAACCTCAATTTGTAAAAAATTTCCCTTCAATAATTATTTTACCCGAATGGAGAATTTACATGATTCATCACTAGGTTGACATTTCACGTATCGATTTATTAATTTATTCCATCCAAAATTTAAATTAAATTACTAAAAGTTTTCATCTTTGTCTATAACATTTTTCCTTCTTAATTATCTTTTCTCAATCGAAATTTACCATTTCTAGTATTAATTTATCAGTTTTAGACGGGGGGTTTGCATTTATTCTCTCACTTAATCTTATTAATTCACACAACCATATTGCCTTCATTCTCTTGGAAAATCTAGTTTGAAAGGATGAAAATTCAAAATATGCTCAAGAATAGTAATTTCTAAAAATCAACAAGCCTAAAACATGGCAATCCTAAAAAAATAAAATAATTTCATTAGTTCACTCAACCCTATTGTCTTCATTCACTTGCTTACCTATAAATGTCTGATTTGAAATTCAACTGCTCCATCTTAAATATGAAAATTCATAAATTGATCAATAATAATGATATCTTAAACTATCATTTCTAAAATAATTATAAATGTAGAATCAAATATATGTAAAATAAACTACAAATTCATCATTAAAAAATAACAAAACAACATATAATACTATACATAACCAACTTTATCTATCCTCTCATAAGTTTATCTGAAACTAATATTAGCATGAAATATATCAACCAATACATAAAATATAAAACTCCGCATTTACATTATGCCAATTGAACAAAGTAACAAAAATGTATAATTATGTTAATTCTCGGTACTTGGGGCCTATCACACTTGACATTATAGTGAACCCATAAAAATAAATTTGGTTTTTTTTATATTTAGAAATGGGGTAAAAATGAAAAGAAAAGTTGCTACCTAGTGTTATAGTCACTAAAAACCCTAGTTATTCTTCATAGATCTAAGGTTCTTATACGAAAGGAAAGATATTATTACTTTAAAGTATCTTACTTATAGTAAATTGCATTACTAATTTTATTTTATTCTAATGGTTTGTTGTGTCAAATTTATCAATGGTCTATTTATATGGGTCTACTACGATGAGTTAAACCCGGGGTAGGTTTTGTGCTTATCCATTCTAAAGTCCTGGTGAACCCAACTCCTGGTTAAACTTGGGGCCTATCACACTTGATATTATAGTGAACCCATAAAAATAAATTTGGTTTTTTTTTTAGAAATTGGGTAAAAATGAAAAGAAAAGTTGCTACCTAGTATTATAGTCATTAAAAACCATAGTTATTCTTCATAGATCTAAGGTAAGAGATTATACTAAAGGAAAGATATTATTACTTTAAAGTATCTTACTTATAGTAAGTTGCATTACTAATTTTATTTTATTCTAATGGTTTGTTGTGTCAAATTTACCAATGGTCTATCTACATGGGTCTACTACGATGAGTTAAACCCAGGGTAGGTTTTGTCCTTATCCATTCTAAAGTCCTGGTTATTTTTGTCACTTTCAATTTGTTTGGTGAATTGACATCTTTATACCTATTTACTCCATATCATGACTTGTGACTATCGTTAGTTTATGAAGCCATATGAGTGAATAGTTGAGTGAGTTGATGTTGAGCTTATTGAACTCAACCCAAATCCTAGAAAAAAATGTTGCTAAATATTTTGTTTATGCATAGGAGGTCTATAGATAATTACTTATTCAGATTTATTTATCCTATAGTACTAGGGTTCACTCGTAATTTTTGCTGAATAGGATATTTCATTCCCTAGTCCTAGAATATACAAGCATTATGCATTCTAGGTTGATCTATTTGGAGGTATTACTCTTGATTAAGAAAATAATACTCTCGATTAAAACTCAAGTGTCTTTGATGAATATTAGACTAAAGGGAGAAATTAATACTCGTGATTGATACTTAAGTGTCATCAGTGAATATTAAATTAAAAATTTTAATGGTTAAGACATGTTTGAAAAAAAAATAAAGTAGGGGTGTTATTCCCCAATAATATTCGAAGTAATAGTTCATTGCGAGTTTATTTTCTTTAAATAGCATGGATGAATAACAAAAAAAAAATTTATGCGATTTAAAAAGAAAAGATTTTTAGGATTTTGGAATGGTGGGTTTGAAGACTTTTTAATACAGGCCAAACCTTTTATAGATACATGTGATATGATAAATATTTTTGACCTTTTTTTTTTTGAAGAAAAAAATTACGAACATCAATAATTAAAATCACATATATGAATCAAAAGGAATGTAAGAATGTATTTTCAAAATGTAGGAGGTTTGGCCATGTATGAAACTAGCATTTACCAAAAGAGAAGAGCAGTCATTATTTATTTTAATTGTCACACAAAGCTAAAGCACATTTATCAAAAGAGGAGCATGCCATTATTTATTTTATCACACAAAGCTAAAGCATGCAGCGTGGTCGAGAGGTTGTTTGGCACTAGAAAGAAAACTAGGCAACCATGTCTTTTTCTAAAAAATATTCATGCTAAAATCATATAAAGGCAACAAGGATAAAGACACATAGACATGAACTTACAAAGAAATAAATGCATCCTAGTGAAATAGACCCATAACCATGCTAAGAAACCACAAGTTCAAACAAATAAAACTGAAAGACTAACCTTCCTACCTTATTGTTCTTCACATGCTTTCAAACCAACAATGTTATGCAAATACAAAGACCTAAAACAACTATCTCTTCTCTTTCTAAAGCAACCTGATGCTCTCCTTTACAAAAACTAGACCTACACATACAAAGGAACTAAGAACCCACGGGTAAAAAACTACTTCAACACAGCAAGAGAGCCAAAGATGTCCACTAAGAAAACACCTGCTCTCTGTCACCTACAACCCTTTACCTAAAACCTTTCTCAACAGCCAGCTAACCTTTAAGGGAACTGCCCCCTAAAGCTAAAATGAGAGCACTTACAACTAAAGACCAGGAAACCAAGGAAAGCAACACCTTTCAAAACCATCAGACTTTCACACATGTTCCCTCTCAAACCCAGCATGGATTCAAAATAGAGTGTGAATGGTAAAATGGAAATGAAACACATCAAAGCCACTTGTTGTCAAACATGTTTGACAAGGTTGTGAATGAAAACTGGATATGAGAGTTATATATTAAAGCCAATGGCTTAAACTAAACAAATAGATGTGATAAAAAAGAAAAAGAAAGACATTATCAAGACCCTAACAAAATGAAGCATAATAAAGGATCTCATAAATCATTACAATAAGGTAAGCTATAAAGGAAACGAATTATACCTGTATTTCTTCAATTCCTTAGCTAATAATTTATCGTTGCTATGCCACCATAAAGGTTGTTCCTAACGCAAAAAGAATTGGTTCCTGACTATGGCTTCAAAACTAAGCTAGTCCTTTTCCTTCTTCCCTTCTTCATTCTTCTTCCTCTCTTTTCTTGCTCATTTTCCTTGTTGTGTGTATCTCTTGTTGCTTTCATACTCTTGATTTTTTCTCTCTCTTTTTTCTTGAGATAGGTTTTGAAGAGCCTTTTTATAGATAAGGATGGGTCCTTTTGGGTCTTTGAGGTGGCAGGATAAATTCCCTTGATTTATAGGAAACAATCACAACCATTCCTTACAGCTCATGCTCCTCTTTTGCTTGATTTGCAAGCTGGTCGAGAGTACTGTCTCATTTATTGGCAGTTTTGGCTAATTGGGGCTGTGTTTTGTAGGGTTTTTTAGGAGGTCAAGTGTGAGGCTTGTGGTGTTATTTATCCTTATTGCTAAGGGATGATAGGCATGGGGAGGGCATGAAATAGGGTGCGAGGCGAGGTTCTCACTGGCTGGCTAGGCAAAGTTGAAGGAGATAATGAAAAGTGGTTCATCGTTTTAAGGTCTACTTAAAGTGAACGACATGTCACCTTAGATTTGGGCAAAATTAGGGTTTCGTTTGACACATCGTTCCTGGTTAGGGTCTTCTAAAAACATGTCGTCTCTAGCTCTTAAATTAAGATTCTTTCTAATTAAATGAAACGACGCCGTTTTAAAAAATTTAGAATACTCCCTGGATTACTGTTTCCTTCCAATTTTAGTTTGTGATTTATCAAAGTTGCAATTCAGTTTCCAATTAGGTTTTATTTTTTAAAATCCTTTCATTTAAACCCTTGATCATTATTAATTGGGTTCTCGAATTTTAGCTCACTTTGTGATATGGCCCTTGGCTCTTCAAATTATATAATTTCGATCCAAATTGGCTCAAGATTCAAAAATTCTCTTCAATTGAGTTCTTGATTAAATCAATTTTGTCTTTCTAACTTTGACATCTTTTAATTTTATTCTTAGACTTTTAATTCGTTGATTTTTGGCTAAATCAGCTTTCTATTTTAAATTTTTTTCTTCAATTAAACCCTAATTGAACCATGTTATACCTTCCAAGTTTCCAACAACTTCATTTTCATCCTCTACTTCTTAATTTATACAATTTAGCCCTAAAATTTAAACTTTCTTTTTAATTAAACCCTTAATTGACCGACCTGGAATTCAAACTTTGCCAAATTATTCATTTTGATCCCTACTCTTTCCATTTGTGTAATCATGACTGATTTCAACCCCACCCCCCACCCCCTTCCAATTCTCTTTAGTAAAATTCAAGATTATATATCCATATAAATTTCACTATGTAACACCTAATACCATTTTCTACTATGATTGAATACATTGCATGTTCAATTCTTGGTAATTTTTTTTGTATACTATACTCTATCATGTTAAATTGGTAATCTATCGAAAATTCAATAAAGTCTCCCTTTTTCATTAACAATCTCTAGTGTCAACATTAAACAATCCCACATAATCCAAAGCAATCATCGAGGTCCATCCATTTTGAAACATTTTCCATTTCACTAGACATTATAATTTGGAATGTTAACAATTTCTTGTATCCATGCAAATGATATATATTTCAAAAATCAATATACATAGAATTCTTATGAGAAATAAATAAGATGTAACTTCCTTTAACTTAATTAAATTAGAACTTAAGTCTAAAGTATAACTTAAAGCTTAAAATAAAATAATATAATTAAGTTTGATTAACATCCACTACTTAGCCATCTAAATTAGTAGCCTTGAGAAGACATTAGTTACAAAATATAACATATGTTTAATTTACTAACATCCTAGGACAAAATGAGATACATATTCAAAATATTTCTTACAGGTAGACTATGTAAGGCTTCTACTCAACTTGGTCTTGCGGTATAAGATGGCCTTGCATAATATTGATAGTCATTAATCTTTTAAACTAGTTATAGATGGAACGCGTGGATCTCACACCTTTATCACTCAACAAGTACTTCAATCAATTCATGATCCATTTTGATGTGTTATAGGTAAGTGATGTAATATATAAACTTGTTAACATGATATATAGTGTGACATAATCACCTTATGTTGTTGACTATAAATCTTAATGTTAGCCTCTAAAAAAAGCAAAAAAGGATAAATATTAGTATGATTGTGAAAAGGTGAATACCATGGACTATTAACATAGTTAAATGTAATTATTCCCACCTATAATTGTAGAACTGACTTATTAAAAGGACTAAGTATAAAATTATAGTCTTCAACTTATCAACTATGGGATCCACCCTATTAGTGGACTACTTGTGAACTTGATGCAATATGAGATTTTTTTTAGTATTGTTTCAGAAAATTTTTGTGTTTTTTTTATTTGCATTTTTTATTTACAATAAATTTGTAAAATTCCTTAAGAATTTGACAAATATTTCAGTAACTCAATTTTGTTTTCTCTGGAAATTAATTGTCAGCATTATGGTATAAATGTTGGTCCTACAAGTAGGCTGATATTTAAATATCAGGAGTTTACTAGAAAATTCTCAGAATTATTTTGAATATTCATTAATTTTAATTGAGAATATTTTTCACCATAATATACTAGTTGTGGAAAACATTTTCACATTCCAGGATAGGTGAACCCTGTCAGGGCACCCCCTCCACTAAGATTAAGTGGTCTTCAAAGACGATGACGTCAAATTCGCTCCAACGAAGCCTCAAAAATTGTTAACTCAGTCATCGATGGCAATACTTATTTCATAAAACCACTAATCTTTCTTATGTGTTCACACTTCAAGCCTTATCAGTTGGTTCTTATCAAAGGTTGACCACATTTCTCTCAAGATCAAAATGCTAGAAATAAGCTCTTTGGTCTCCAAGTTTGGGAAAACCACCAAAACTTTTAAAAGCAAAGTTTGTTGCAAAACCACCATTGAAAAACCAACATAGGTAGATAACTCGCAACTATAAAACATACTTCAGAACCCTCTCATTTTGATTAAAGGGTTAAGCTTTGATCAATCTATATTTGAACCCATAAAAAACTCTAGCAAAACCTTATAAATACCTCCTTGAAAAATTAGAGCAGGGAGGTGAAAAAAAAAGAGAAAAAGTTGATAAAAAAAAACTCTAAGTGTGAAGGTTTAAGAGCCTAGCACAAGGATTTCTTAAGCTTTAAAAGGACAGCAAGCTTGTGGAAGAAATACTTTACAAGGAAAGCAAAGAGGATAGTAGCTACTCTAGAAGCCTGAAGGTATACTTTCCAACCTAAAGACGGAGTCCAATGGACTACTTGAGTGATTTTTTTTTAATGTCATCTGGTCTGTATTTATGTTTACAAACATGAAAATGAGATTTATAATGTTTGGCAAGTAGTGTTGTGGTTTCCCCTTTTGTTACTATGATAGTTTGATTTTGTTTTCTGAAGTTTTTTTCTTTGTTGATGTTTTAGATGTAATAAAAGTCTTCTATTTAAGTTGTTTTTTTATAAAATAATGTTGTTTTAGTTTAACTTAAGCAATACATGTTGAAGCAATGATATTCATCTTGGATTCGCTAGGTCTGTTCATGACCAAAATGAGTATAGAGAAACCAATTTTGAATCTATATTGAATGAACATGCAGTCAGTTTTAAATTGATAATTTTTGGATGTGGAACATCTTGCATAATCTGGATGATTTGATATTGTTTGTTGGTTCTTTAATTCAAATATGCTTGGTTATTGTAATATGATTTATTGGAACTAAGAAAGCATGTTTTAGAGGCCTAAAATGTCAGTTATGGGTTTGACAGTGGCTAGTTTTATATATAAGCATTTTCTAGGTTCTATGGTAGTGTTCTTCATGTTCTTGGGAAGAACATTGCCTTAACTCCATGATTTAGACTAGTTTTGGTCCAATTCTTTGCACAGAATCCTTCAGGTGACTTTATTAGTCAATAGTCTACGATTTATTTGCATCAATAACCTTTGACAAAATTATAGTTTTTAAGTGATTATTGAAGTGCATGAATGTTAAATTATTGATCCTTGCATGATTTTTAACATGTTTGTGTCCTTGGTTTGTTCATATCTAGTTTGATTTCAAATCTACGTTGTTAGGTTCATGTTGAATGTTCTTCATGTTCTTTGTTTTTATGGGTTTTGATCCGTTTTAATGAAACGTTTTTAAGTTTTTTGTGTTTTTTTAAGTTTGATTTCATTTTGGATTCTGGTTTTGGTTTTTTTTCTTTCAAGTCAAACTAGTAGACTTTGGTTTGATTTATGGTTGAACCAAAAGTTTCAAATCAACCCAGTCAGATAAAAATCGGGTCAAAGGTTAAAACTCTGTTTGGCTGATAATGTTTTTACTAAAGGTTTTCTTTGGTATAAGGGTGTGTTTAGCAAACACCCCCTAAACCTATTTTGATAGTTTTGGTTTTAGAGAAAAATAGATTTTTGCTAAATATGACCTTAAAAAAATTGATTTCTGCTTGTTGCATATGGCCTAATCCTTATAAAAAAAATACATTTAATTTATAAGGGAGAGATATATGTTTTTTAGCATTGTTTTATAAAATTTTTGTGTTTTTTTTGTTTTTTTATTTACAATAAATTTGTAAAGTTCCTTAAGAATTTGACAAATATTTCAGTAACTCAATTTTTTTTCTTTAGAAATTAATGGTCAGCATTATGGTATAAATGTTAGCCCTACAAGTAGGTTGATATTTAAATATCAGGAGTTTACTAGAAAATTCTCAGAATTATTTTGAATATTCATCAATTTTAATTGAGAGTATTTTTCAGCACAATATACTAGTTGTGGAAAACATTTTCGCATTCCATGATAGGTGAACCCTGTCAGGGCATCTATATGGATTCTTCCTATAAGAATTTATCTGAGCATATGAGCCCATAATAAATTCAAAATGTTAGATTTATTCATGAGCGTAAATCTTTGTTCTGAGCTATAGATAGATTACCAGTTAAGAATTCATCAACACTTTTAAACCACATCTATACCACACAATACAGTTTACCTCAGGTTAGATGTGCTACGAATGCTAATACATTTCATAGCCACAATCAATCATTTACTTTGAAATTTCAAATAAGACTAATCCACCTGGGTTTCTTAATGATCCTAAACTAAATAACTATGTGGTGAATCCTTCACCCTGACTTCTGTTATAGTCAATAGTCAATGGTATCAAAATTCAAAATAAACCAATGAAATTTCCTCCTTGGATCCACTAATTTCGAAATTTCCGTTAGGTCAAAGAGAGTATATAAGCAAAAAGCTTATAGGACCTTTGAGATGCTAATTACAATTAGCTTACTCGGGTCGATCTAGTTGAGAGGAAAATATTGATGATAATTACTCAAAGATACTTCAGAAAGTTTTGACAAAAGGTACAGGTTCTTGGTTTCCATCAGTTTATGGATATAAGCACTCGGGTATACAAGTTCATGAAAGTCTTTCGGTGTCCTGCCCATTAAACAAAAAAATAGAGGCACTGATCAGTGAGGGTCGGATTGCGGTTGTGGTGTAATTTACCTCTCCATGTTCGACTTAACATTATCATCCGTTTAGAATTGTAATAGCGGTTATTATTTAAAAAAAGTTTATTTAAAAATATATTAAAATTAATTTTTTTATTTTTTTAAAAATTATTTTTAATATCAACATATTAAAACGATTTAAAAATATATAAAAAATTATTTTAAATAAAAAAAATTAATTTGTTTTTTTAAATACAAGTTACATCGTATTCCTAAACAATAAAACATCAGGAAACAACTTGCCTTTACGGACGACTCTGGTCTGCAAGGACAAGCCACGGAGCTCTTCCTTAATTTCTCAATAATCCAAAAAGAAACACAGTAAACTGTATACGGAAGTCCCACCACCATTTGTGCTATGTTCCCCTTTTTTTTTTTTTACTATATAGTGTCCTCATAACCTAATGTAAGAATTTAAATTTAAATATACCAAAATCCGTTACAAATTTAAATTTACAACAACTTCATGATCAATAATTTTTCATGGCAAACAACCAATTTCAGACACAAAACTATATATTTTATTATTTTAAAAAAATCAACCGTGGCAGACTTGAAGTTTTGGTGATAATTTGTGACCCATTTGCATTCGCAAAAAAATATAAAATAGTGATAAGATTTTGACCAGTTTGAAATAATTAATCTTCATAAATTAAAAAATAATTAGTAATAGCAATAATTATCATTATGATTTTTCTAAAATAATTGGTTTTCCTAAAACAATTAATAATCATGATTCTTAACTAATTGTTAGTAATATTAATTGTTATTGATATCATTGTTTTTAGAGATTAATTAGCACCATCATCATTTTTAATATAAATTATAAAATAAAAATTGTAAACTAATTCTTAATTAATCAATTTTGATGAGAAACTCAATTGAAGAGCCAAGACAGGTGTGTGCTGGGCTGCTCGTCTCGCTTAAGCAAGCTAGGCTTAAGGCCTTGAAGTCGAGGCCTATTCTTTTCTAAAAGAAAAAAGAAACCCTAAATAAGGAAATTCCAAAACCACAAACCTACCCACACTATAACTAAGTACCCTTTCTTAGACAGTGAACACACGAACAGATCATGCAGCAAACCCTACTCAAATGGTGAAATTACAATGAAGTTTGATTTTCCCTTTCGATTTCCTTGCTTTCTTGTTGCAGTGAATGGCGGTGTTTATGTCAGGGACTCCTAAAGATTTGGTTAGAGAGAGGAGATGCATCTTTCTATAGTGAAACATAGGTGCATGGTGGTCAAATGAAGGAGAGATAACGGTTGGTTCACCATCATTGAGGAGAGAGAAGAAGAAGAAAGTTAGATTCAATTGTGGCGCGATCCATAGCTGATATGCGAGCTTTGTTAATTGGATAGTTTATATCATGTCTAATTTGTTTTATTGACCAATTTTGAATTGGCAAACTCTACTTTCACCATAAGATGACTGTTTTTTTTTTTTTTTTTTATGGAAAGCTTGTTTTTTACATGGTAGTTGAGTTTTTTCTCTTGATTATTTTTTCTAGAAAATCATTTTTTGATCTAGAAATATCATTTTTTATTTTTTTTTGTAACGAGGCCGAAAACATGTTATGAAATATTTTTTTTGGATTCAAGGAAACTCCACTTCTCGGAAAGTGCACTTTGTGTGTCCAGGTGAGCGAGTAAAACCCCGGTTGTCTCAGGCTCTTACAAGAGGTGCATGCCCTGACTTGAACTCGAGACCTGCTGTGCACATCTCAAGCCCTTTGCCATCACGCTACGCCCCTTAGGGACCATGTTATGAAATATGCTCCCTCTTTATAATGCTTATAAAGCAAAGTCATTGAAAAATATATTTTTTTGAACTTTTCATAATAAGGTCATAAAGAAAAAAAGGAGAAAATATACAAAGAAATAGACATAAAAACATTCATGCTGGGACGATACAAAGCACATCAACAAGTAAATTATCACAAGAAAAAACAAGTCAAATTATATGAATCTTGTGGCTCGGACATGTATCACATTGTTACAAAATCAATATCTTTTCCAGAAAAATCATTTTAATCATGACATTAAAGCATCTAACTTGATTTATTTTTATTTTTATTTTTATTTTTTAAATGATTTGTAGGTCATATGTACCAATGTGCTAGAATCTCCCTATTTTCAGGTCACCTTTGAGGAGATGGAAGCATGTCGAGTGAAAAAGACACACCGTGATGATCCCATGAAATATTTTTTACAGCATTTGACGCAAAATGTTTTACTTAAATGCAAATTTTATTCTAGCACCCACCCTTCGTCTTCACTAAGGTTGAGCCTATTTTGTCTCTCAGCTGGTTGTTGCAATTTTTATTTTATTTTTATTAATGTTAGTGTCTGGGCTAGCTTGCGCGTACCTCGACTAATTCAACGGCCCCTGAAGTTAACGACTGTGTAAACCTCCAGTGGCCCTGAAATTTATGGGACTCGAACTGGTGATCTTTAGGGAGCAAATCTAGGGTCGCCTAACCAATTGAGCTACACCCCTCAGAGTATGGTTGTTGCAATCTTGAAATGCTTTCTTGGAACCGTTTTCAACGAGCTTCAGACTTCAGAGTACCATTGCTTAAAGCTGCGTTTTAGTGAAGTTGTATTATTGATTATGCGTTGAGTGCCGCCGCATTGCTGTTGTAGCTAAGCCTATTTGGGAATGTGTTGGTTGTTTTTCAAAGTGTTTTTCACTCATAAATGTATCAAAATAATGTTTTTTTTTATTAAAGTAATTCAGATCAAACATAAAAGGAGGTTAGAATTCTCAATAATCTGTTTATTATGAGTGCTTAAGTTAACCTAAATACAAAGGAATTATATATAGGTTAAACTGAAAATACTATTATACCCTTAAGAAATAAGACTAGATAAATATTATTTAACATCTCCCCTCAAACTCACGATGCAACAGCTACAAGCATTGAGAGTTTGCCAACTAGAAAACAAAAACGAGAGATGGAATGCGCCTTGGTAAAGAAATCTGCAATCTGCAAGGAAGAAGGTACAAAATACAAAGTAATGGTGCCATGCTTGAGATGATGATGAGTAAGATGACAATCGATTTCAATGTGCTTAGTTCGCTCATGAAAAACCGAGTTGTGAGCAATCTGAATAGAACTCTGGTTGTCACAATACATAAAAGTAGGATGAGAAAAGAAAACCCTTATATCAGCAAGTAACCAACGTAACCAAACAATCTCTTTGGTAGTAGATGTCATGGCAGAAGCTGAAGGAAAGTTGAAATACAAGATTTTGCAGAAGCGGAAGATAAAATATCACTCCAAAAAAAATTGCAGAAGCGGAAGACAAAATATCACTCCAAAAAAAATTGCAGAAACTGAACGCAAATACCAAATTGCAAAAACTAAATAGAAGACAAAATACCAAAACAATTGCAGAGACAGAACAGAAATACCAAATTGCAGAAGCTGAAGGAAAGTCGAAATACCAGATTTTGTAGAATCGGAAGACAAAATATCACTCCAAAAAAAATTGCAGAAACTGAACGCAAATACCAAATTGCAGAAACTGAAGAGAAGACGAAATACCAAAACAATTGCAGAGACAGAACATAAATATCAAATTGCAGAAGCTGAAGGAAAGTCGAAATACCAGATTTTGTAGAATCGGAAGACAAAATATCACTAAAAAAAAATTACAGAAACTGAACGCAAATATCAAATTGCAGAAACTGAAGAGAAGAAGAAATACCAAAACAATTACAGAGACAAAACAAAGCTAAATACAAAGGAATTATATATAGGTTAAATTGAAAATATTATTCTACCCCTAATAAATAAGACTAGATAAATATTATTTAACAAGCTACACCCCTCAGGGTATGGTTGTTGCAATCTTGAAATGCTTTCTTGGAACCGTTTTCAACGAACTTTAGACTTCAGAGTACCATTGCTTAAAGCTGCTTTTTAGTGAAGTTGTATTATTGATTATGCGTTGAGTGCTGTCGCATTGCTGTTGTAGCAACCTGTTTGGGAGTATGGTTGCGATTGCTTTTCAAAGTGCTTTTCACTCAGAATTGTATCAAGATCAAGGTTGTCAATTCCGTTCCGTTTCGCCCGGAATGGCCGAAACGTTCCATACCAATTCAAAAAACGGAACAAAACGAAACAAATTTCATCTCATTTTAAATCTCGGTCCGTTCCGGATTTTTCAGCTAAATTCCACCCGGAACGTTCCTGTTTCATTCCACATGTTCCGTTCCGCTCTTGAAAAGTCATTGAATCAAATTGAAC
>Ga0307518_10001006_pt1 | contig 21068 bp, 13 predicted proteins | sample 25_EM_MG_FD_203889 | JGI IMG/M metagenome (GOLD analysis project Ga0307518, IMG submission 203889) | Populus trichocarpa ectomycorrhiza microbial communities from riparian zone in the Pacific Northwest, United States - 25_EM | ecosystem: Host-associated > Plants > Roots > Unclassified | place...
GACAAGCAGTAAGAAATAACATTTCAGCTGACTCCAACATTGCATAATACAGAGCATCCAGTTAAACAGATTACTTGATATGAAACCTAAATCAGGGGTGCATAGTCGCTCTTCATTTCATTTAGTCATGAAAAGTAAATTGCAATTACATACCATGCCTCCTCGACTTGTCCATGGTATCCGTTTCCATTTTAGTACAACATTTGTGAGATTTTCCAAAGCCACATTAACCTGACAAAAGGATAACACACAAACATTGTAATGTTCAGTAATTTCTCAATCACATCAGCTAATCACAGAGAGTAGTGCTATTTGGAAACAAGAATAGCTTTATCATTTAAAGAAAATAAAAACACAAAGCAACTACAATAGCACAGTTGTTTGTAGTACCTGGCCATCATTTAAAGCTGCCTCCATGAGAAGATGATCTGCTTCTTCTTGAAGAGCTAGAGAGATGGCTCCAGATGAATCTGGCCACAATCGCTTGTGCAGATTTTTTACCATATTGTAATCTCCTTGACTGGCAAAAGCACGCATAAGGGAAAGATAGAGGTGAGGCTTTGGTCGAAGCTTTGGGTTCACACCAGCACGTTTTATTATTTCTCCAAATACACAGACGGCACCTAGATGTATCACAGCAAATATCTCATGAGTGCTTATAAGACTTTTGCTCTATTTATATATCAAGAATAATTTAGAACCATTGCTGGTGTAACACCCCTAAATTTGCATTGGCTATAATTGGTGATTTCTTTAGAATAATGCAAGATTAGAGAAAATTAGGGGACAAAAGTCAAAGAACTAAAGAAAAGAAGGTTCAAAATGCAATTACTAACTTAAGTAGGTGAAGTAGGATAAATTTTGCATGATTAAGTAGGTGAAGGAAGACATGTGTTAGCATTTCGTGCTTATCAGGTGTCAGTAGAGATGTGCTTTCCTTCAAAATTTTCAGAACCAACTACATCCTTTTCTTGAACTTAAGAGAGAGCTAAACACCATCCTATAAACTAAACACTACCAAACCATATATTCCAAGAACAAATTGTAAGGTATTAGGGCTTAAATTCATTAGAATTGTTAGAAAGAAAACCAAAGATAGATTGTGAGGTTATAAATGAAAGGAAAGTAAAGGAAAAAGTAGGGGGTAAAGGGCTAAAGCTTATGGTGAGTGATTAAATTAATAAGTATGCATAAATCCTATCGTTTTTGGATGCTTTTATGTATGAAGAATTTCTTTAAATGCTTGCTGGATTTTCAGAATATATATGTATAACCTTAGTTTTCAATGGAAACTTCATATGATGATTGCTAAATAAGAGTATGACCGTGAAAGATTGAAAGCATTATGTGTTTTTTAAAGTAAAAGATATGTTTTAGCCCAAATATTGTGTTGATATAATTGCACATGATATATGAAAAGAAGAAAGCTTGCTTTACATGAAATAGTGGCCACCTATATGCTACATATGCTACCATTGAGTAGTATATGGATATGAGATATGGACATTCAATTGTCATACATGTTTCCTTGTGCAAATATTATGTCGATATGATGTTAGGCATATATGTTGAAAACTTAGAAGTTTCCCATGCTTATTTCTTTAATAATTCACTGGGTTATCTCATTAGTAGTTGACAAATTATTTTCATAGAATCAAGATGAGGTTGAAAGAGGGCTCAAGAGATAGGCTACCAACCGAAGAGTCTTTGGAGTCCTAGCTTGAAGTTTAACTTAGTGATGCTATTGTATCTTTCATAGGTTAGCTTTTGAGTATGGGTCATTACACATGTAAATGCACGTGTAAACGTATCATGCATGGACTCTTTTAGTGTGTAATTGATCAATAGGATAGCTATGTGCAAAGATGTAAGATATAAGTGAATGATCAAGACAAGACAACAAGATGTCATATAAGTTTGTTTAATGGACAGCAGGTTGTGTATGCTTATAAATACATGTCTGGTAGGTAAATTTAATTGATTAGGTAGGTAACAATAAGAAGCAATTAGAGAGGTTGGTTTACTTAACTAACTTAAAGCACAATTCTAAAGTGAATATAATCAAAGATACTAAGATGCATTACCAAAGTAATTCGGAGAGGGGTGTGACAGCTAGCGTCAGAAGTGAAAGATGTAGAAGTTCAACTACACTTTGTGTAGCCTTCACCCATTAAAATGAATCAGATGGTACTATTCAGCATGAAAAAAAAAAACAGAAAGCACTTTTTTTAAAGAATACATGCATGCATATATGGTTAAATGCTTAAATATTACAAAATGCTGATATTAATTCAAATTTCAATTCCAATGCAGCTTATAACCTAAATTGATAAGCACTGCAGAACCCTGAGTAAAAATCCAAATGTGGCATACCATTCATGGAACCACAGTTTAGCAATGCATCAACCATTGCTGTGAATGCAGTTCGATCAATAACTAAATTCCGATGCATTTTCATTTCATAGACAATCTTCAGAACTGACAGGAGATCCTTGGCACCACCAAAGCCCTGCAGAGGAAAGGAAAGCAATAGAACAGCTAAACACAAATTTTTTAACTGCAATCTCTGACTCACACACAAGAAGATCAAGAGGCCACTTCAGCAGTAAAATAAGCACGCCATTTTGTTAAATGGTTTTTGAACACTTTGGTAAATATTCTAAATTCTCAAATTCGAATTTCCACAAACTCCTCATCACAAAATAAAGTATATATGCACAATTCACTGACCTGAAGTAATGTTGTGTAAGTGACAACATCCGGATAAAGCTTGTCACGACTAAAGTTTTGTGCTTTGTCCTGAAAAAGGTCAAGGGTTTAATAATTTAAGTAAACTAACGTAACTTCTTGTGCAACAACCTAATTTCTTGTATACAGAGGCTCTAAACTGGCCTTTCAAATGCATGCTTGTGACCTTCATTTCGTCAAAGAATTGCATTGCAGCATCCAATTTCCCAGCCTTCACACATGCAGATATCAGAGTATTATAGGTGAGCCTGTCAGGGGTTAATCCTAACTCCAATATTTCATCATGCACAGGCAAGGCATCTTGAGGACAGCCAGCACTTATATATCCCTGAAAGGTCAAAGAGAAAGATGTTTAAAATGATAACAAATACTAGATATTTGTTTATCAATGGAATGCCATAAAACCCAAAAGTACAGATCAGTGCTCAACCTTCATTAATAAGTTATATACCAAGATGGAAGGATTGCAGCTTTCATGAAGCAAATAACCATAGCGGGCTAGAAGACCCTTAGCTCGGCGTATATCTCCTGCACTACAGCAGTGCAAATGCAGCAATATAAATAAGCTCATGATTTTCAAAATATCAATAAATAAAAAAACCCCATGCTTGTAGTGAGACCACAATAAGTAAATAGATTTACTAAAACAAGCAACGAAAAGGCAATTTGTCCAAGATATTTCAAATTTGGGCTCGATGTCTTATCATGAAATGGTAATCCTAATCAAGCACAATCCAATCTATCCAGTTTATCAAGAAAAGCTCTTAACAGTTTCAAGTGCTGCCACTAAAGAACCTGGAAACAAAACAAAGCCCATAACTTCATCTCTTATTTTACAAACCTGCTGAAATTAGAGCATTTAAGAGACCAAATATCATCGGAGCCGACAACTTTGGACTTCCAACAGCTGTACCCATTTCCACTGATTCCAATATCTGAAATGCTTCATCAATTCTTCTAGCCACACCCAAACCCTATCGAACAATAATTAAAGTAATAGTCAAACTAATATGAAATCAAAAACAAAAGTTGCGAAAACAGAACACCCCATTTCAAATTCAAGTACCTTCAACAGAGTCCCATAAGAGACACCATCAACCCCACAACTTTCTGACTTGCACATTTCATCAAACACCTTAAGAGCAGACTCGGTATCCCCGCAATGCACACAAGCTTCCATCACCGCATTCATAACTATCGTATTTAACTTCCCATACCTTCTCTTAGCACTCTCGACTTCCTCAAAAATCTGTTCCAATTGTCTTCGTCTAGTGAGCTGAACTATACGAAAGGTAAGGCGTTTGAGACTATGATGAGGCTTGTGAAACCTACGACGAGTGGGTGTAGAGGAATAAGAGAAGGTGATTTTGAAAGTGGGTAATGGGTTTGATGATGGGAACTTAGTAGAATAGAGGGAGAGAAGATGATTTTGCATGGCATTGCTGGTGATGGTAGTAGTGAAAAAACCCATTAATGATCAGCCATGGAAATGAAGGTGGAGCTTAGAGAGGGAGAGGAGAGGGAAACAAGGATAACGGATAATGTGTGGGCAAAGATGGAAATTAATGGCGGGTAAATAAGTGGAAGACGCTAAAGTTGGTTAGGTTTGGAGATGGACTATTCATCTTGTAGTTACCCGGCCCGTGACCTGGGTTTTGGGCCGATACAGGGTCATGGACCGGGTCAGGTCTATGAACTTCAGTTACCAAAAATACCATAACCAACTTCAAAAAATTACACTCGAAATCCTTCTCCTCTTCCTCTATTATCTTCCTTCACTTATAAAGAACACAAGGGCTGGATCTGTTCGGGTCAGTCAAATACTCTCTCTCTATCTCTCACTGAATTCCACACGCTCTCTCTCTTTCTTCTAGTTGGATCTCACCTCATCGTTATACGGTTCGTTTTGCCTCTCGAATTCTTTCTCGATCTGTTTGGATTCCGAGAAAGTGATTCCATTTTCTCAGTACCCAAAGTTATTGCTCTTTTATCTGTTTTGAATTATCATTACTATCATCTATGGCTCTAATTGATTGATTTTTAGGTTTCGATGTGCTCACAATATAAGACGACGACTTTTTTATTGATTATTGCTTTGTATTTAGGATTCTGATCTGAGTTTAGACTGAGCAGATCTGAAATGCGTTTTTTTTTTAATTAATTTCTAGATCTAATTTTGATTATTTTTGAGTAATTTAGTTGATTAGCTGTTATTGTTTAATGTTTTTGGTTTTGGTTTTGGTTTTGGTACTAATTACAGATTTAGTTACATTTATGTGTTAATCGTGCTGGATCTGTAATTTAGGTAAAAATTTGGTTAGTGATTTGTGTGTGAATTTTGATGGAAAGTTGTAAGAATGTGGTGATTTGGGAACACTAGTGGAAATAGTTGGGAGTTTGTGAGAATTCGGTGGTGCTGAATTGTTTGAAGAGAAGGTTGAATTTGTTTTGTTTTGTTAAATTAGTGATCACATTGATTAGTGTTTACGATTTGAAGAATTTAAAATGAGAATGCTGTTAAATTTTAATGCCTAGTGCTGATTTGATTTTGCATCTAGTTGCAAATTTGGTGTCCTTCAAATCGGCATTATTATGTGAATGGAATGTGTTAAATCATGTGGTATCTGTAATGTAGGTAGAATAAGTTTGGTCACTGTGGTAATTCTAACTGAATTCGATGGAAATGGTAGGATGTTGTTAAGAATTTGAGTTGTGTCTGTTGGCTTAATATTATAAAATAGAGAGGCTAAATGTATATATCATGATATTTGTGGTATTTTTTTTTTAATCTTGTGCTTTGCTGAATAGAGATGAATTATTTATTTATTTAGTTGTTCTTACATTTTGTTTTTCACAGTCGGTGCTCTTTTTGCCTTTTCTTGCCTGTTTATCTTATATTGATTTCAGTTAACATGACTTTTTTGTATTACCAGGTATAAAAAAGAGATGGAGAAGTCTTGTACATTTCTTGTGCACTTTGATAAAGGGACCCCAGCTATAGCTACGGAGATCAAAGAGGCGCTTGAAGGCAGTGATGTGTCGGCTAAGATCGATGCCATGAAGAAGGCAATTAGTCTTCTATTAAATGGGGAAACCTTACCACAACTGTTTATCACCATAGTCAGATATGTCCTGCCGTCGGAAGACCACACAGTCCAGAAACTTTTGCTTCTGTATCTGGAGATTATTGACAAGAAGGATGCCAAGGGGACGGTGTTACCAGAGATGATTCTCATATGCCAAAATCTGAGGAACAATCTTCAGCACCCCAATGAATACATTCGTGGGGTGACATTGAGGTTTCTCTGTAGATTGAATGAGACAGAAATAATTGAACCACTTATCCCTTCAGTCCTTCAGAATCTAGAGCACCGACATCCATTCATTAGGAGGAATGCTATCTCAGCTGTGATGGCCATTTATAAGCTTCCTCATGGTGAGCAGCTTTTGGTTGATGCTCCAGAAATGATTGAGAAGGTTCTGTCAACAGAGCTAGATCAGTCAGCTAAGAGGAATGCTTTTCTCATGCTCTTTAATTGTGATCAAGATCGGGCCACTAATTACCTCTTGACCAATGTTGATAAGGTCTCTGAATGGGGTGAACTGCTGCAGATGGTTGTCTTAGAGTTGATTCGGAAGGTGTGCAGAACAAATCGAGGAGAGAAGGGAAAATACATTAAGATCATTATATCATTGCTGAACGCCCCTTCTAATGCAGTTATTTATGAGTGTGCTAGTACACTTGTTTCTTTGTCATCTGCACCTACTGCTATTAGAGCTGCTGCCAGCACCTATTGCCAGCTTCTAATTTCTCAGAGTGACAATAATGTGAAGCTTATAGTTCTTGATCGTCTGAATGAGCTCAAGTCTTCTCATAGAGAGATCATGGTTGACAGGATTATGGATGTGCTTAGGGCACTATCCAGCCCGAATCTAGACATTCAGAAAAAGACTCTAGATATTGCCCTTGATTTGATCACCCCAAGGAACATCACCGAGGTTGTTCTCATGTTGAAGAAGGAAGTTATGAAGACTCAAAATGGAGAGCTTGAGAAGAATGGTGAGTACAGGCAAATGCTCATCCAAGCCATCCATTCTTGTGCCATCAAGTTCCCAGAGGTGGCAAGCACAGTGGTTCATTTGTTGATGGATTTCCTGGGAGACAGTAATGTTGCTTCAGCTATTGATGTTGCCATATTTGTCCGGGAGATAATTGAGACAAATCCAAAACTTAGGGTTTCTATTATAACAAGACTGTTGGATACTTTCTACCAGATACGAGCTGCAAGGGTTTGCTCCTGTGCTCTTTGGATAATCGGCGAATATTGCCTGTCCCTTTCTGAAGTTGAAAGTGGCATTGCAACCATCAAGCAATGCCTGGGAGAATTACCATTTTATTCAGTTTCAGAAGAAGGGGAAGCACCTACCGATGCTTCTAAGAACTCTCAACAACCAAGTTCTGTTACAGTTTCTTCTAGAAGGCCTGCTATTCTTTCTGATGGGACTTACGCAACACAGAGTGCTGCTTCTGAAACTGCCTTTTCCCCGCCTACCATTGTTCAGGGGTCATTGGCTGCTGGGAACTTGAGATCCCTTCTTCTCACTGGTGATTTTTTCCTGGGAGCAGTTGTAGCATGCACTTTGACAAAGCTTGTTCTGAGATTGGAAGAGGTGCAGCCTTCTAAGGTTGAAGTAAACAAAGCATCCGCCCAGGCATTGTTGATCATGGTCTCTATGATACAACTTGGGCAGTCACCAGTTCTATCACACCCAATTGACGGCGACTCTTATGATAGGATTCTCTTGTGCATAAGATTACTATGCAGTACAGGTGATGAGGTCAGGAAGATATGGTTGCAGTCTTGCCGTCAGAGTTTTGTCAAAATGCTTTCAGAGAAACAGCTGAGGGAAACTGAGGAACTAAAGGCAAAGGCTCAGGTTTCTTATGCACAACCAGATGACCTTATTGATTTCTACCATTTGAAGAGCAGGAAGGTAAGAAAGATTTGCATTTTTTAGTTTTTGACTTGGGAGTTTGCTAAGAGCCGCTGCTAGTTTTGGTTATTAGTATTTGTTACTATCATTGATACATTCCTTGATAGTTGCTTATGGAAAAGTGATATTAATATTTGTTTTTGAGCTATGCTTCATTTCCCCCTTAAAACTCATGTAGCTGCATATTTTACATGATTTTTCTGATGCTGTGAACCAAGTCTCTTAAAAGTTGCTTGTTTACCCTTTCATTCTTTGAGAGTTGGATCTGCTTGATATTATTTAAGCGTCATTTTTTATTAGACTGATTCAGTTTTAGGCATTGGTATCATTTGCTAGCAAAGATTCAATGCCAGTGACCATTTCATGCTATGATGTTTTGTACTTCCAAGTTGATGTTTTCCGCATGTTTCAATGGTCAGGTCTCTTCATTTCATTTTTTTTGTTGAATATATAGGCAGTGCTTGATTTCAGATGCTGTTAATTGATATCACAGTGATTTTCAGTTGATTAGTAAAATTTTCACATTAAGTGTTCCTGGCTTCATCTAAATTACAGGGTATGAGTCAGCTGGAGTTGGAGGATGAAGTTCAAGATGATTTGAAAAGAGCAACAGGAGAGTTCATCAAGGATGGGGATGATGCAAATAAGCTTAACCGCATTCTTCAGCTCACAGGATTCAGCGACCCTGTTTATGCTGAAGCTTATGTGACAGTTCATCACTATGACATTGTACTTGATGTCACAGTGATCAACAGGACAAAAGACACTCTCCAGAATTTGTGCTTGGAACTTGCCACAATGGGTGACCTGAAACTGGTGGAGCGGCCCCAGAACTACATCCTAGCTCCCGAGTCTAGTAAGCAGATAAAGGCCAACATCAAGGTGTCCTCAACCGAGACTGGAGTGATTTTTGGAAATATTGTGTATGAGACATCCAACGTACTTGAGCGGACAGTTGTTGTCCTTAACGACATCCACATTGATATCATGGATTATATTTCTCCTGCAGTTTGTACAGATGCTGCTTTCAGAACAATGTGGGCAGAGTTTGAATGGGAAAACAAGGTACCATTGGCATTCCCTTTGACTTATTTATTTCTGTGATCTGTGTTGCATGCCTGCTGCAATGATGTAAGACTATTCAAATTTCATTTGACATGATCATGCAAGGATACAACCCTCACTTTTTTGAGTTACTGGGACATGAGTAACAATTTGCACAATAATATCCGAACTGCATCATTCCATTTATATATAATGATAGCCACTTGAATTGTGGTATGATGTAAAGCCATCATTCTTATCTGCACAAGCACTTGCATTTATGCAAAAGCTTTAGTTATTTGGATGTTTAATTCTCTGCTCTTATTTTTGTGGTGAGAAAATGGTTTCTTTGCTGGCCTCAATCTAAACTATCATCCCTTGCAAATTCCGTTGGTGCCTGGCAGTACTAGCCATTTCTTTGTTATTGACTTTGATGTCATCACCTGCCTGAATCCTGCTTAAGGGATTGTCTCTAGACTGGATGTTTCTGAATTCAATCTCCATTCTTCTACTCTGTTGTTAAATGGTTTCCTTATTCTTATTTCGGTTTCTGCACACTTCTCTTCTACATCAATTACTGGTGCATTTCGATATATAATAAATTCTAAAAATATTCTTGCTGATATCTTGTGTTTCAGGTCGCTGTGAACACAATAATTCAAAGTGAGAAGGATTTTCTGGATCATGTCATCAAGTCTACCAATATGAAGTGTCTTACAGCACCGTGAGTTATTTTGGTCTACGCACTCCACACATAACAATAATATAACAAACTCTTTGACTGGTCTGATGTCCTTCCATTGGTATTTGACACAAGTGCTTTTTTGGTCGTTGAATTTCAGGTCTGCACTAGACGGGGACTGCGGTTTCTTGGCTGCAAATTTATATGCAAAAAGCATTTTTGGTGAGGATGCGTTGGTTAATATCAGCATAGAAAAACAAGCTGATGGGAAGCTTAGTGGGTACATCCGGATACGGAGCAAGACCCAGGGAATTGCCCTCAGCCTAGGGGATAAGATCACTCTCAAGCAGAAGGGAGGCAGTTGATGTAGAAACTCAGCAACGTAGCCATCACAAGATTAGCCATACCCCACTTTGAACTGCAATTTTATATGTTTTGAGAATCAAATTACGAGGGTTGTTAATATTTTTATTTACAAATTCTTAAGAATTGATTTAGGTACTCTACATATTGGTCCTTGAATTTTGTTACTTGTACCTAGAAGTAGTCTTATTCTGGAAGTCGCATTTGTTGTGTTTGGAGGGCCATATTTCTAGGGTTGGACGTTGTTGGCAGTGGCAGAATCGAGGCCTTTTCATTTGCTTAAAGAGCATTCTTTCGTTTTGGTTATTAAGCTTGGTAATGTAGAATAGGCATCCTGCTTGGCGCTGCTTCATATTTTTGGCTTCAACATTTGGTGTTTAGGTCATGTTGAGCGAGCAGGAAGAAGACTTGTATTAGACATGGTGATGAACAATGATATTTGGAACCAAAATTTCCATTTCAGCAAAGAACTTTTCTGCGTTGGGTTTATGATCGGTATGATTATGTTTAAGTAAAATTTACTTGTTCATACTATATTATATTTTCTTATTTAACATGGTTTTATTGTCTGACCACTTGTAGCTTGTAAATTATCGAGAGAAAAAGTCCCCCACTCTCAAGCATGAGATGGATGGCACGTTGATTTGCTTCTCTTCTTAGGTTAAAGTAATGACTCGAAGACAATTATAAATTGGGGATTTCACCATTCTCAATTACAAGCTCTTTCTGCAAAGCAGTAGCTCTCTTAATCTTCACCTTTTTGAGGCCTTCATTAACCTCCTCTTCCTCTCTATCGCTTTCCATTGAATCCTATGACCAAAGTAACTTTCATTACCTGTGATTGTTTTCTCATCTTTTTATATTGTCTGCCTCTTCTCTGGTTATTCCACAATCTTCTCAAACCTATCAGGTGCTCTTCACTTTAATCAACTCCTTCGTAGTCTCTTTCTATGTTTCTTACCTCTTCTTTTCTTTCTAAATTGATTTTATGTTAATGTGTTTGTATATGCATGCAGAGCCTCCTTTATACAAAGAGAGTTGACAAACCAGCTTACTTTAATTAATTTTACAGAGACCAATTTACTATTAACTCGTTTTCAAAGTGAAATTGCACCCTTTCTTCTTGTCGAACTCTAGAGAAACACCTTCAAATGTGAAACATGGTACATCAATAGCAGATCAAACCTCCTTGCAGTGAACAAGTCAAGAACAATACAACAATGATTTCATGTGGAAGGAGCTTGGCTTTTAGAATTGAAAAAACTGCAGCAGAAAAACAGTGATGAGTACTTGTTAAAAGGGGATTAAGCTTAAATCCATTGCAGATATAATCTTATTTCAAGTTGGAAGAATTTTGGTGGGTTAATGTTACTATTACCGAGCAATATTATTTCTAACTTTCTGTCAATCCTCGCATACGACTCTGATGGTCATTTATCAGGTTCCGCAACTCCCTGCGCCGAAATGCTGACAATTAGTATGAAGTTTTGCAGTTTTAAATATTTAAAACCACTGAATATTATCTCTTAACTGTAAGTAATAAGTACATCCAGTTGGCTGGTTTGCTCATCAGAAACTACAATGAATGATTGATATATACCTTGCCTCGGAGTACTTTTGTATGAACTTGTTCAAGCTCCTTCCATGAAGTATCAAATCAACTCCATCCAATTTGATCTGCTTCAACTTTGGTGTGCTTTGGTTTTCCTCTGAATCCACGATAGCTGCAAGGGTTTCCATTTTAGGACACTGACGAACCTCTACTTTTTCCAAGGATGGCCATTTGAAAGGCAAGCTATCCAAGCAAAAAGCAGCAAGGTTAGGAAGGTAGAGTAGTGAAAGCTCTACTAATTGAGGGAACACCACAATATCAACCGTCACTCTGCCATCTTGTCGTTGCGGTTCCTTTGCAACAACTGTTTCCAGCTCATCACAACCTTTTACTAGCAGTTTTTTCAATTGGCAAAGACTTTGAGCAACAGAAGCATCGAAGAGAACTTTAAGTTTCTTGCAGTTTTGAATGTCTGCAATTTGAAGATTATGCAGGCGCAGTAGTCTAGTAGGGCCGTCCCATATGCACTTCATTGCTGGCAAATCACATAGTGCAAGTTCTCTTAAATGGGACAGCATCTTTTTCTCCTCAAACGCAGGCTTTTCGATTTTGAGGTTGAATACATACTCCAGTGCTTCACATGAATCTACTGAAAGCTCTTCAAGTTCATCGAACCGTTGCAGCAGTTCAAGTGAAGCAAAGACACTAGACAGTTTCACGCACTTGAAAAACCTCATACCCTTGAGCTTCTGCAAAGACATGGACAATTCAGCAGGTAGAGCACCATGGCATAACCCTTTAAAGGATCCCAAACACTGAAGGTCTAGCTTTTCCAGGTGCATCAAACAAGTGTGTTGATGCTGCTCTATTACGGGTGGCATCTTCCATTCTTCACTGTCAATCAAGTACTCAAGGTCAACACAATCAGATACTTCCAGAGTTTTCAAGACAGCTAAGCCATCTCTATCTGCCAACTGGTAAGGGAAAATAGTCCTTAGCCCCTCAAAGGACGATAGTTTAAGATACTGCGTTCTCTTCAGTAATGGCTTGACACAGCCTAGTGAAGGAATCGCGAAAAATTTCTTGGCATTGACCCAACCACAAACCTCAAGATAATTTGATTGCTTGTTATGGAAAGAGCCGCGTATAGCTATTTTGAAAACCTCCAATTCAGGAAAACTGAAACCTTCAGGTATACATCCAAAATCAGGGACCTCCATTATTAAGGTGGTTAAGTGGGACAGTGATTTCAGCTCAGCTATGTGCTCTCTGGTGTATTTCATGAAAGAACTTGAGTACAGCTCTTCTAATCTGGACCACCTTGAGATGACATTTGGAGGAAATATGGCATTGAGTTTGTTTCTGCTATGATGACAGTCTTCCAAATCAAGCAACCTTATATTTTTCAACTCCCCTATCTCCTGTGGTAGGTCTAGGAGCTTGCAATTTGCCAAGCTCAGAACCTCAAGCATTTTCATATTCCCAATAGCAGCTGGGGCAGCAATCCTGCAATTTTTAATGATTAATGTCCGAAGACTAGTTAGATAAGAAAATCCGGGTTCCAATTTCCTCGAAAAGTAAGGATCACCTTTCGAGATAATATCACTCTGATCGAAAACTTTAAGGGTTGTCATCCCTTTAAAGACTCCATCTGGCATAGGCTGTTCAATACAGTTGCCTTGCATCAACAATATCTGGAGGTCTGAGCAGTCCCAGGAAGCAGGGTATCCATTTATCTGATTGTACATTACTGATATCCCAGTGTAATGCTTCAAAGTTTCCGCATTTGGCCACTCCATCAACTTCACCCCAGCTTTCACGAAGTAAATATCAGATGCAATTGTTTTTGCTACATCACGGACAACATTGTTCATTTTGATGCATCCTGTTTCATTGCCTGCTAACAACAGACATGAATCTTTGAGATTTTTTGTGATAGAATGTGCTCGCCTCCTTGCCTCCTGTATAGTCAGAACATCTTTAAACATTTCCAGTCCAATCCCGTATCTCACTAGAACCTCTATACAGATGTTGTAATCCTCCGGAAATAAACAGCAAAGCAAGAACATTGACTTTGCTTCCCGATTTTTCAGGTGGTCATAGCTTAGCTTAAGGCACTTATACACGATTTCGTCCGTGCCCTCAATGTTGGAAGGCATTGGTTTCTGAAGTGCTAGAGCAGCTTCTTCCCATTCTTCCAGGGCTTTGTCTCTCATTGCCCTTCCCACATTAACAAGGGCTATGGGCAAACCCCCGCATTCTCCGCAGACCTTCTTTGCCACGGAATTCAATTCGGGAGAGTCGATAACCTCACCAGTATTCATCTTAAGCAAGCCCCATGATTCATTTTCAGATAAAGCATTTAGATGGATGATCTTCGAAGTCTCAATTCCTGTGGTCATAGAATTGCATACTAGTCTGCATCGTGTTGTGACCACAATCTTACGAACTTTACAATTCACATTTTCAGGATCTTGATGATCATCATCCCCAAATGGAATGCCTATGGCAGCAAGATCAAGGGTGTCCCAAATATCATCCAAGATAATAAGGATCTTATCCACATTCTTCAATCTAGCATGCAACCGACCGGCTCTTCCTTGTTCTCTTTTCTCGTCGAACTTGAAGCCCAACATATCTGCTATCTGCTGCTGGATGTTTTTCACTTCAACAGTACGTGACACTACAGCCATCACAACAGCATCGAAAAGCATATCTTCTTTAGCCCTTCTTTCAATTTCTTTGACTAAAGTCGTTTTACCGACACCAGCCATCCCATATATCCCGATAAAACTGATTATATTGCCCTCCAATGCCTCCATGATTTCCATTATAGCCAATCTAGTGCTCTCAAAAATAACAAAATCTTGAGACACTATTTCTGGGGGAGCTGCAGGCATGGAAACATTATCGAACTGCCCATCTACTTTTATCTTTGCGATTGCTGTTATTTTGTTTTCTGATTCTCTGCTTAGGCGATAGCGTGAAGCCAAATCAAGAAACCACCTCTTGTTTGGAACGGCATCATCTTCCAAAATTTTCCTAGCCTCCAAGATGACCCCATCAACTCTCGACATCCAGTTTCTAACCTCATTTTTTATTGTTTCACCCTTCGCTATTGCTGCGTCAACTGATCCCTGGACATCTTTTCTCACTTCCTCTAGTAGTTGAACTTGATCTTTGAGAGTCTCCATGTTGCTGTTGTAGTGAATTAAATATTCAAATTTTCGTCCAATTGGCTCAACCATGAACTCTCCAATCTTCCCAATGACGGAAATCACAATATCAACAGCCATCTCAGTATACGTATAGCGTCTGAGGTAAGATGATGAAGAAAAGTATAGTTAATGCCTGCACAATGCATGTCTCTGCATATCCTTACAGCAATGGCCTAGGTACAATTGCTTAAGCATCCAAAATAATGATAGCAATGACACAAATACAAATAGTAAAGATTTTGACGTGAAAATTGTTATGGATACATTGGAACAAATAGATAACCAAAGCCTATAAAAGAAAAATTACCGTCAAGACGTATCAAATACATAGCTTGACAAAAACAGTCATAATTTTTGATATTATAATTAGATCGGGCTCAAATTTTACCGAATAATTCTACAAGCTCAGTTATGTAAGGAGTCAGCTGAAGACCTTTAAATTAGATCTAAAAAATGTTGTTTGTACTGTTTTTATTATTTCTCTAGTTAATTTTTGGTTTTTAATTACTTTTCCAACTTAGATTTGGATTTCTTTTGGTTAAGTCAGTTTTAACCTATATATAAATTGGTGTGTTATTTTTATCATTATTAGGTTCTTGAATTACAAACTTTTTAGAAAATATAGAGTTTTCTCTTTATTTTTATGCAAATTCATACTGTAATTTCAGAGCTTGAGAAACCTTGATTTTATCTACGCTATAAACTTCATATCGAATTTTTCAAAACATAATATGAAGATGATCACAACTGGAAATTGCAAAAAGAGCTCATCATCTTTCAAAGCTAACATCATATTTATCAACCTCCACTACTATAAGATGGAACTTCCTAGTAGCAAAAACGCTTGCCAGTTACAAAAAAGAATTTTAGACATGGAAATAAGAATTCATACTATTCATAACTTAGCAAAATCAAGCAAATTATGCAAATAACTACTAGATGGTGTGAATCAAGAACATACCTCTCTTTCTTTGAATAGCTTGCAATCAAAGGTGAAAGATGACTGAAACAGAAAATGCAGAAAAGAAAACAGTAGTAGTGAAATCACCATGTTGATCAGATGGAAGGGGAAAGTTATTCATTTCTTGTTTGATTTGCCTTGCACAATCTATAATACTTTTCTTCATTGAGGAAGTCGCAATATATTTCCCTTTTCCTCTAGCTATCAATTCTTTTTATTTCTTTATAGCATTTTATCAAAAAGTATCAGGATTGCTTAAAGTTTATGCTAACAGGCCCTTCAAACTATTCCTTGTCAGAAATGGTTATCGGAATGCTACTCACAGACGGTTTTGAAGGTAAGTAAAACTACTCCTTGTCAAAAACACATTAATTTTCACACTCCACGGCCTGTCAATATGGAGTTGCTTTTCCTACCCAACCAGTTGATATATTACAGCTGATGGGTCAGGAAACACGCAGAACTAGTTGGAATTTTTTGTCTGCTGAAATCTCAAGTGTTGATCACAGTGCCAAAAATTCCCATTTCAGTGATTAAAAGATACAAAGATATTACAAGAAGAAATGGAAAAAAAATGACAAAAAGTCTGGATTAGCGAGCAAAATAAGTCACCGGAAGCAACCCGTTAAAAACAACAGAGAACCTTATGTTTTATCAGATGAAACACGTTTATGCTCACCATATTAATGCAGTAATATCCTGATTGCCGATAATATAGAACAAATAGGAAAAACATAACATTAAATCATTTGAAGTATTCTATGCAGGGGGTTCTGAACAGTAGGATGCGGGTCCATTGCAATCGTACCATGTGTAAAGCCAAGCAAACACATTTATGGACCAAGTGTCAAATGACCAATCTGATAGAAAAACCCGTAACTTATTGATAGAGAAATCCATAACTTTCAATCCAACAATTAAATCATGCTCAAATTGTCTTGTTCAATAGTGGTGGCTATGGCAGCTTCACTGGCTCACATAAAAAAAAGTCTTCAAAAAATCCAAGAAGATAATGTTTGATTCAGTTTTATTATTTTCTTGTTTAATTTTCAGTCTAAATTTTGAATTTTATTTTTATATCTCCTATCTGCTTAGAAATTCTAATTTTCCTTCCATGTAAGGTCAGTTTGTTTAGAGATTATGATTTTCCTTCAATGTAAGGTCGGTTTTAAACCTTGTAAATTGTAATCCTTTCGGGAAAGATAGACAATTAGAGAAGAAATTATTCAATAATAAAACATTATTAGGGTTCTTGTTTATGCCCTTTTCAGAAATTGTCTTCCTTGATCTTTGAATCCTGATCAGACTAGGGTCGGCTGTGTTATATTCAAAGCACCAAAAGTAATGCCAGATGATATAAACACCTTAAAATCCGAAACGCAGTACATGGCGGTCTCCTTGCAGTGAAGAAGTAGAGGAACATAATAGTGATGTCTTGAGAGGATGAAGCTTGGCTTTAAGAATCGAAAGAACACTGCAGTACTAGAAAAATAATAATAATAACATCAATCATCAGCTCGCACTTACAAGGGGTTAAATCCAATGAAAATAATAGCAGAAAATATCAGTTCAAGATGCGAGATACCATGTCACACAAGTATGAATGAAGCAATCTAAATAATTAAAACTTCTTGTACACACTGTGTTTAAGGCCATGGAAAATCATGGATTCTTAAAATTGCAGAATACAATTAGGTAAATTAGCATGATATTGATTGTTGTCATGATTATGAAAAGGTAAAATGACAGGAACCTTGAGTACCCTTCTACGACTGCATTCATCAACTCCCTACTGTTAAGCATTATGTCAACACCATCCAGTTTGATCGGCTTAAGCATTGGGCTGCTCTGGATTCCACCTGAAATCACAGTAGCAGCAAAGTTCTTCACTTTGGGATAGGAAAGCCTGTAAGGTTGGGAAGTTAGAATGCTGAAATCTCTTTTAATTGAGGGAACACCAGATTATCAATGCCCCCTTCTCCTTCTTATCCTTGCAAGTCCTCTGCAACAACTCTGTGCATGTGTGATAGTTCAGTACTAGGACTTTTCCATATGTGCAGTTCTGGTAAATTACGTAGTACAACTTTTCTTAAGCGGGGAAGCATCTCATTCTCACGAACAGCATACTTTTCGGCTCTGAGGTTAGCGCTTCACATGATTTTACATCGAGTTCTTCAAGCTCATCGAACCTTTGCAGCAAGTTGAATGAATCAAAAACATTTGACAGTTTCTGACACTTGTAAATCATCAAATATTTGAGATTCTATAAAGGCAATGACATTTCAAGAGGCAGTGCACGATGGCATAAGCTAGCCTTTGAAGGTTTCCAAACTCTGAATTTCTAGTTTTTCCAGGTGCAACAAGCAATTTGCCCAGCTCAACGACGGGTTTCCAGTACTCTCCTCGAGAGATCTAGACCACCTCTATATAACAATAAGTTCAGAAGAACAATCCTTAAGCCCTTGAATGATGTAAAAGATGCATCATCCGTTCTCTTCAGCAATGGCTTGAAATAAGCTAGCGAGGGAATTGCGAGCATATTTTTTCACCGTTCAGATAATTTGTTCCTCCAAAAAAACGAACCCTACATATATTTTGAAACATTAATATATATATCATATACGAGGTCTCATCTAACAAATAATTTTTTTTCTTGGACGGTTCTTTGACTGTACCAGAGCCTTATTACTTATTAGTGACTATCCACTCTCTCGTTCTCTCTTATGATTAAAATTGATGGGCAAGCAAAATATGCTAAACCCAAGACCCACTGAAGGCTAGACGGGGACAAGAAGCGGTAGCCCAGCCGAAGCCCCTTTACCCTAACCTAACCCAAGGCCACTCTAGTCTGTTGTAGCCCAGTCAATTCTCTCCCATGCACTTGAATTCTTATGAAAACATGTGCATCCTTTTCCCTCTTGTAGGCGCCACTCTAGTCTGTTGTAGGCGTTGTCTTACCCCCTCGATATGCATATCATTATTTGCGCATAGTAGGATAATTGTGCTGTGAAAAGTCATTCTTTAAAGTAGGTTTGTAGCCTCTATCATTGCTATGCTTTTGCAACCATATCCCCTTACTATCAAAAGTCTATCAATTTTGAGGATCACTAGGTCAAAAGGATACAACTTGGAACCTAAATAACAATCAAAAACACATATATATATCCCCCTTCTCTTTATTATATATTATTTCCCTACTTTGATTTACTAAATTAGACATGAATGGTCACTTATTCCAATAGATCGTCGACCTCAAGCCTAGCATAAAGCCTAAAAAAAATAAAGTCTTTAAGGCTATATGCAACAAACAAAACAAAAAAACTCAAATCCAACCTTCAGTTCTTACAACTCTATCAAAAATGAACTTTACTTTTTTTTTTTCTAGGTTCAGATGATTTTCTTACACTGCCAGACAAAACACATGTAGCCTTAAAGTATTCATTCTAAATTTGCTTGCATACATTTTTAAAGCAGTTAGACGGCACAGAGATTTCAAGTAAACTACGTTTTATATAGACCATTTGAAGATATCCAATGAGGAGGACATGTAAGAATAAAAGACATGTAAGAAAATATTTATGACTCCCTTCTTCTCTCTGACATCTATTTTAAAAAATATATATATATATATATATATATACACACAATAGATTAGCGGATCAATAAGATAATCATTATTGATAATCATTCAAATTAAAATGTAAATTCAAATTAAACGCAAACAAAACATGGATATGGCATTCAGTGGAAACGACTATTCTTTTGCCACTCACTTCGGATGTTTCTTCCACATTCTCCGCAAACCTCCTCTGCCACGAGTTTCAACGTGGGAGACTCGATGAGGTCACCAGCATTCGTTTTGAGCAAATCCCACTACTCATGTTCAAATAGGACATCAAGTGGGATGATCGATCTTTGAAATCTCACCTCTGATAACCATGGCTTTGTCATGTTGTGAGGCTACAGTTTAGTCAAAACATCATCCAAGTTAATAAGGATCTTATCCACATTCGTCAATCAAGCATGCAACCGACCTGCTCTTCCTTGTTCACTGGCCTCTTGAGTTTGCAGCACAGCACGCCTGCTATCTTCTGCTGAACACTTTATTGTTCTTCAATGCTTCTGTGAGTGCTTTCATGATACCCACTTTGGTACTTTCGAAAAGAACAAAGATCTTGAGATCACAGCACTATTCCTGGAGGATCAGGTGCAGGCTTGGAAACATTTTCAAACTTGCCGTCCTCTTTTAGTTTTGCAATTGCTACAAGTTTTCTATAAATTATCTTAATTATCAGATAATCGTCACTTAATTAAAGGAAATAATTGTTCTACAGGTACATCACCCACATTCTATTCACCTGCAAAAGTTGCAATTGCTAACTTTTTAGCTATTAAAATTAAAATCTTATTTCACATTATATAAAAACAAAATTCATAAGTCTTTTCAATTCGGACTTCAATAATCTATTTTTAGATTTATTAAAAATAACCTTGATTTTAATGTGTAAAAACTAACTTAAGAATATAAAAAAGAAGTCCATGAAGAGTGGCATCATTTTTTATTTTATTTTTCAATGCATCATAAGAACACAATTATTATTCTTGAAGCACAACCAACGCACCTAACTAAACAAATGCTTTATTGGCATTAATTACCACTCTTCTTTAACATTATCCTTAATTTGAATTCTCAAAAAGAGTTTCCCTTGGGAACAATTTTCTCAAGGAATGTGATTGATATAATTAGGAATTATGACATGCATCATCCATACAACACGTGCTCCATTAAGAGATTCCACGAGGTTCAACTCTAACAGGTTATGTAAAATAATTATTTTAATTTAATTCAATTGATAAATAAATCAAATTCATATATTTGTATGAGATTAAATTTAATTTATTTTGTTTTTTATATTACTTTTATTATTTTCATTTTATTTCTTCAAAGATCTCTAAAAATAAGTATTATGAATAAGTTAGTTTTAACTCTAAATTTCTCTTTTTTGTGATTTTTTTTGTAGTATTTTTAAATATTAAATTCCATTTAAAATTCAATTCTTAACCCTCAAAATATTCCAAACATAAAATTTTATTAAAATATCTTAATTAAATTTAATTAAAAATGTTCCAAGCATGCTCTTAAAGATGAGCTTGGAAGTTGTAGTATACTGGAGAGACATATGCAGCATTGAAAGCCTTAAAAAAGACATGCAAACAGGGGAATGGTTGTGAGCCTAATAGGTTTGCGTATCTTAGGTGAAAGGTCTATTTTTGAACCAGAAAATAACATATAGAGTATGATTCGGGATAAGACTTAGGCCTGTTCAGTGATGTATATAACTACACCAACCTGAATTTTTATCTTGACTATTATGCAATTTGTAGTTTGAACCCACCATCAACCGATAAGAACAGGGTTTTTTTTAATTTAATTCACCTTTTTTTTCTTGTTCTTGCCAGACAGGATAAGAGCTTTGATCCTATCAAAGGTCTTGTGCTATGTGT
>Ga0307518_10001007_pt1 | contig 21042 bp, 11 predicted proteins | sample 25_EM_MG_FD_203889 | JGI IMG/M metagenome (GOLD analysis project Ga0307518, IMG submission 203889) | Populus trichocarpa ectomycorrhiza microbial communities from riparian zone in the Pacific Northwest, United States - 25_EM | ecosystem: Host-associated > Plants > Roots > Unclassified | place...
TGGCTGAAAATAAAACTGAAGAACTAACTAAACTAAAAAAATTAAAAAAAAATAATTGAAAAAATGAAACTGTGAAAAAATCCGATTAAAATTTTGATAAAACCAACCGGTTCGGTTCGTTTTGGTTTTATAAGCCTGAAACTGAAAAAGTCGAACCGAACCCAAACCGAAAAAAAACGAGCCAAACCGGGAAAAAACCGAGCCAAACTGGAAAAAACCGATCTAAAACCGAGCCAAATAGAAAAAACCAAACCAAAACGGTTTGAACCGGTTTTTATCCTAAAAACCGAACCGAAACCGGTCGGTTTGAACCGGTTTCAATTTTTTAAAAAAAAATTTCAGTTTAATTATTTTTTTTATATAAAAATAAACCGAGCCGAAAATGATCATCTCTATAAATCACACTTACTAAACTCTTTTAGACTCGAGAGATTGACCAGAACTTACACTATTCTCTTCTTAGTCGGAGTTGAATATTGAAGAAAAATTAATTTAGTTTGATTTAATTGATATGATTAAAATTTAATTTGATTTAAAAAAATTATTATTTTAATTTTGTTATATATAAAAATTAGAGCTATTTTATTTTAAATCATTTGAGTTAAAACATGCTTAACCATTAACTAGACAGTATGCTAGGTTTAATTACTGTGTTATAAAGTAATGCCCAAGTTTAACATTTTACTTAATTTTTATTTTATTTTATTTTATTTTATTTATACTTAATAAGTCATCATTATAAAATCGGGCTTTTTTTAAATTAGCCTTCGTTATTTTTTCTGTTTTGCCTTCTTGGTAAGTTTTAGTGACTTTACTTTAGAGTTTGCACCATCAATATAATAAATTATACCATTTCATGATTTGAAAGACTTTCTCCTATAATAAATTACTCATACTGTAACTTCATGAAGGCAAACATTAAATTCACTGCAAAAATTAATGCTATGAAAATACCATTCCTTAAAGTGAATTTTTTTTTTTTTTTTACTTTCTAGGAAAGAAGCACATAAAATGTAAGAGTTTAACCTAGCTAATCATACTCCTCTAAGGCGCGCACACACACAGCAATTTATTACGCCCTAGAATTACTCATATTGTATATTCATGAACAGGAATGGAGTAAGAAAAAAAAATTAAAAAGGATCAAATTAAAAGAATTATTTTAAAAAATTTAAAATTTTAATTATTTTATACAAGTAAAGAGATGGGAAAAATTTCCTTGCAGGAGTCGGGACCTACCAGCCCCTCTTCTCCACCATTGTTCATGAATGCTAACATTAAATTCACTGCAAAAATTAATGGTATGATGAAAACAACATTGCATATAAAATGAATTTTTCTTTTTTACTTTATAGGAAAGAAGCACATAAAATATAAGAGTTTAACCTAGCTAATCATGCTCCTCTAAGTTTCCATTTATTTTGAAACCAAGTGCTAATCATCTTATCCCAATCAGTGGACAATATTTCTTCATGCTCGGGCTAGTTGTCAACTCATCCAAAAAAAAGTAAAGCACACGTATTCAACCTCTTTAATTACCCCCCATGATGTCCATATCCTCTACTAAAGTTGTTGTATTAATCTGTAAAGCAAGGTTGATTAGGGAGAAGATTAGTGAAAAGCTAGACAAATCCAGTCGTATTTTCCTCAAATCCCAAGTCCGATTGTCCAATATGAGAAGCTGGAAGAAACGTGACATGACTGTCACTAGATGTTGGCCATGGCCATATACAATTAATCCACATTTTGCTAGCTGCAAAATGGGTGCACTTGCACTACTTGGCCCTTTAAACCCATCGTACCTTACCTGTCACTTGCATTGAATTTAAACCTCACCTAATCCATCAATCTAGGCTATTTTTTATATCGAATTGATTTTTCATAGATTAACTCGTAGCCTGAAAATCTAATCAAAATATGGATGAGACTGGATTTGTTTTAATGTTTATTTAAAAAAACACATCATTTTAATTTTTTTTTAAAAAAACTTTTTATTACAACATAATTTTAAATTAATCATGTTAACTTAAATTAACGTGTTTAATTTATAATCTAAATTATAGATTTTACTCGAGTTTTACTATCATGGTGACTTTAACTTGGAATTTTAATCCTATAATATTTCTTTTTTTATGTTAAGAAATATATATGTCGACATTATTGTTTTTCTGTCTAGCTAACATATTCTTAGTTTTAGCGCAAAATAGAAATGGATTTAAATATTATACCATTTTCATTGTAAAACCTAAAAGAAAGAAAGAAAGAAACTCTATTTTTATTTGCTTATTGTATACCTTGATGGTCTCCGAGCAACAAATTTACAAGGAATTAGACTTAATTGTCTATATTATTAATTAAATACTTGATTTTATTTGAAAAACTCGTCCTATAATAAATTACATTACATTAATTAAAATATTACATCATTTTCTCATAATACTATAAAAATAATTTTTTTTATATGAAATTTTTATATTTCTAAACATTCTCAGGGAACATAGCGTGATAGCAAAGGATTTAATATCTGCACAATAGGTTTCAAGTTCGAGTCAGGGCGTGCATTTCTTGTAAGAGCCTGGGACAGCAGAGACTTTACTCGCTCACCTGAGCCCATAAATTGTACTTTCCAGGGACGAGGTTTCCTTGAATCCAAAAAAAAAAAATTATATATATAAACGTGATATTTGCATCTTTTTTTACGAAGAGTCACTCATGCTATTCTCTTCCATATTATAGGTTTTTATGTTCTACTTTCCTGTTCCTTCATCTAGCTTAAAAATTAACCATTTATTATATATGAAGGCTACATTTATCACTTATCAGTTGACATGTCGAATTATATAAAAATATTGTAAGATAATTTTGTTTAGTGACTTCATTTTTATATCCATGCAATGAAGAATTCATGAGGAATTGCTTCAAAAACCATGAACCCGTGTCATAATTTCCCAAAACAACGATAATGAAAGAATAAAATAATACAAGAATGGCAGAGGTGGACCATTGGGACCAAAAAGAAAGAAAAGAATAATAATAAAACAGTAAAGAGGAAGGATACATTGCATGTTGGCAAAAGCCAATGAACCTCTCTTTCTGCTAACATTTCTTCGCTTCTTTCATACTATATATTATTGACACAGCACTGCTTTTCTTTCAAACATCTAGCCAAGAAAACCAAGCCCTTCTCTTCTCTCTTTCTCTCCTTTGTTTTCTTTTTTTGCCCTACTTTGTTGGGGTTTCAAGTTGTCTACTTTTTCCCACTCTTGGTGATGCATTCAAGCTTACTTGCTTCAACTCTGATTAGTTTCTTGTTACTTGTTATCAGTTTGTGTGGTTTTTGTGCTGTTAATCAACAAGGCTTCTTCTTCTTCTTCTTCTTCTTCTTTCAGTTGTTTCAGTCATGCCTGCTCTTGTTAACTACAGCGGTAAGTTCTCTTTTTTCCCATTCTTTGGTGTTTTTGGCTTTTGCTTGTGTTTTTTAAGGTTTAGAAGTTAGAACTGAATTATGTTTGTTGGGTTGGTGGTGTTTGATTTGAGGTATATTATAATCTTTTCTGTTAGGATTGGATTCTTGGTATGAAAATAGTATGTAAAGAAACCAAGTTGGAATACTTTCTTGATTGGTTGTATCTGTCTGCAAACTACTTAGCTTCGTTTGACTTTGGACAAGTAATTTGAGGTTTTTAGATGGAAATTTTGGAAAAGAGGAAACTTTAGGAGACATGTTGGATTGCTGGTGGTTTACTAGTGAATTCTTGAATGAGAGGATTAGATCCTTGAAGAATTTTTCTTTCTGTTGGAAAATCTTGTAAGAGGCTTCGATTTATTTGAAATAAAAATCGAAGCTTGAATTTTGTTGTGTCTGCTTGCTTCCAGTATTGTCATCTTGAATCTTTTGCGAACTACATAGAATCTTTTAGATAGCTTTAGCTTATTGGATCTGTTGATGGATCTTTCAGGAGATGATGAAATCTATTCTGGGGGCTCTCTCTATGCAAATTCCTCAGACCTTGGTCGATTATATTCAATTGGATCCCGTGTGGATGTATATAGCCCTGCTTGCAAGCGGGCTCGCATTAGTGCCCCATTTCTCTTTGGATCATCTGGGTTTGAACAGAATAAGCGACCATCAATTGAAGTTCTTCCAGATGAATGCCTTTTTGAGATCTTCAGACGCGTTCCTGAAGGCAAAGAGAGGAGTTCATGTGCCTGTGTCTCCAAGAAATGGCTTATGCTTTTGAGCAGTATCCGGAGGAATGAATTTTGCAGTAGCAGTGCTGCAGCCGAAGAAAAGGAAACAGTAGCTCCTGTTCGTAATGATGTTGAGATGGTGTCTTGCGAAGAAAACAGGGAAGTTGAGAGTGATGGGTACCTTACCAGGTCCTTGGAAGGAAAGAAAGCAACAGATATGAGACTTGCTGCTATTGCTGTTGGGACAAGCAGCCGAGGGGGGCTAGGCAAGCTTTTGATCCGGGGAAGCAATTCTGTTCGTGGGGTTACTAACCTTGGTCTATCAACAATTGCCCGCGGTTGCCCTTCTCTGAGGGCTCTTTCCTTGTGGAACGTTCCTTTTGTTGGTGATGAGGGTCTATTTGAGATCGCCAAAGAATGCCATCTGCTTGAGAAGCTTGACCTTACCAACTGTCCTTCAATTTCCAACAAAGGTTTGATTGCAGTGGCCGAGAACTGCCCGAATTTGAGTTCTTTAAATATTGAATCTTGTTCTAAGATTGGTAACGAGGGATTGCAAACTATCGGAAAGCTTTGCCCCAAGTTGCAGTCGATCTCTATTAAAGACTGCCCTCTTGTTGGGGATCATGGAGTATCAAGTCTATTATCTTCTGCTTCTTCTGTATTGACAAGGGTGAAGCTTCAGGCCTTGAACATCACGGACTTCTCTCTTGCCGTAATTGGGCACTATGGGAAGGCTGTTACAAATCTTGCCCTCAGTGGTCTCCAGCATGTTAGTGAGAAGGGCTTTTGGGTCATGGGTAATGCTAAGGGTTTGCAGAAATTAATGTCTTTGACAATTACTTCATGCCGGGGAATAACAGATGTGAGTCTTGAAGCTATTGCCAAGGGATCCGTGAATCTGAAGCAAATGTGCCTCCGTAAATGTTGCTTTGTGTCTGATAACGGGTTAGTCGCTTTTGCCAAAGCTGCAGGATCTCTTGAGAGCCTGCAATTGGAGGAATGTAACAGGGTTAGCCAGTCGGGGATCGTTGGTTCACTTTCGAACTGTGGAGCAAAGTTGAAAGCTCTTAGTCTTGTGAAGTGCATGGGAATTAAGGATATGGCTTTCAGAATGTCAGTGTCCTCTCCTTGCAGTTCTCTTCGATATTTGTCCATTAGAAATTGCCCAGGATTTGGCAGTGCCAGCATGGCTATGATAGGGAAACTGTGCCCTCAGCTTCAGCATGTTGACCTAAGTGGGCTTTGTGGAATTACAGATGCTGGGCTTCTGCCACTGTTGGAGAGTTGCGAGGCAGGTCTTGTTAAGGTGAATCTCAGTGGCTGCTTGAGTTTGACCGATGAAGTAGTTTCAGCCTTGGCTAGGCTACATGGTGGAACCCTTGAATTGCTGAATCTGGATGGTTGCAGAAAGATCACTGATGCTAGCTTGCTAGCAATTGCTGAAAATTGTCTGTTTCTCAGTGATCTAGATGTGTCAAAGTGTGCAGTCACTGATTCTGGCATTACTATCCTGTCAAGCGCAGAGCAGCTCAATCTTCAAGTCCTATCCTTGTCAGGATGTTCTGAAGTATCAAACAAGATCTTGCCTTGCCTAAAGAAAATGGGCAGGACCCTGGTGGGATTGAACCTCCAAAACTGCAGTTCAATTAGCAGCAGCACAGTTGAGCTGCTTGTAGAGAGCTTGTGGAGATGTGATATCTTATCATAATCAGGGAGAAAAACAGATGCTCATTGACTGAATCAAATCAGTGTAATCAAAGGCATTGAACTGGATCAGGAGGTTGATGAACTCCCGTTTGTCTATACATAGAAGGATAAAATTTCATTTAGTTAGTTGGTACGGGTAGCAGCGTTCAGCATAGTTTTTGGCCCATCATCAGTGGGTGCTGCTTGGTTTTCTTCCATGGAACTTTGGCAGATCACTTCTCCATTCTTTTTTTCTTTTTTTGCAGGCTTCCTTCAGACAGAAAGCTTGTGGTAAATGTTTTTCCCCCATTGATGGGAGGCTTCCCCTTTCATGGCCGTGGTTTCTTGATAATACAGTTACCAAGCTCTATTCCGGATTCCCACTAGTGGCCACTCCATTTCCTATATCATCCCAGGTCCTTGTGCTTTGCTGGATGTAACATACCCGGTGTTTTAGCTTACGTCTTGCATTCCTTTGATGGTTTGTGTCTTGACTAAGCTTTCTTTGTTGCGATCTTATGAAGTCTGCTGAAAACTTTATTGTTTCAAGTGTTTTCTCTAAGAGTCTTTCAGTGCTCGAATCTCTCCTTCGGTGTTGGTTTCGTGGTTATCGTGTGCTCCTCTGTGATCATAGTGTGTTCTCTTTCATTTGCGCTCTCATAAGAGTGGTTTGTATTGGGCAGTTCTATACTGGGGTGCCTCAGATTTGCAGGCTTTGGCGGTGGCAGCTGGTTCATCCCTTGCCAATGACAACTTGTTTTCGGGTGTTTTTTTTTCCCACCAAAGTCCTGGTTTCTGTGGCTTCTCTTTGTATATGAATTGTACTCTGCAACTACTTCAATAAAATGTAATATTTCCTTTTCGTTGTGTAATCCATTTCTGTTGAAAGACTATCAAAGCAGAAATCTCCACCACTAATTCTATAAATTCGATCTAAGATGGCCATGATCTCTGGAAAATGGTGGCAGTACTGATTATAGATTACCAAAAAATGTTAGAAGCAGTGGTGGCAGTGCTTAGATAAGCAGAAACCTGATAAGGTGGTATCAGGATTTGCTGTAGAGGAAGGCACTCATGGTGGTGGCAGTCATAAGAGAGAACACTGTTTATACCATCAACAAAAGTTCCATTAAAGTTTCATGGTTAAAAGAGTATTTCTACTGTGAGTAATACTTGCAATCACATTTACTTGATAGTTTCATACCCAAACAAGATTTGGAAGTGAGGACCAGAGTTAGTACACCACATACAGTGACTCTACATTGTAGAGGCACAGTTGGAAAAACCTTTAAAATGGCTACTGTTTGTTTTTGTCTCCATGGATGGATACTTGTCTAGCATGTAGAATGGGCCTCAATAATGCATGCTAGGGCTACCGAGAGCAATTTGTACCAGGACTACTACCACTCCTAGCTCTACCAGCTATCCTCACCAGTGCTATCTCATGCTAGTGTCTGGTCACCATTTAGGTTGCTTGCAGGTACCAGGCATCAAGGATTAACTTCCTAGCTGTTAAGGTCTTCAGTATCAGAGAGGATTGTGTTGCTGATGAATGATGATTAAGGCAAGTGAAGACATCATAACTCAAACAAAGTTACAATGTCACTACAGTTAATATACACAAACTAAAGAATAATTAATGCTTCTGTCTGCTATTAGAAAACACACACCCCAGGTCCCTCCATCCCAAGTATCAAATCCAAGATCGTTAAAGCTGCACCCTGAGAAACTGTGGGCTAAAGTTGTTTCCTGTAGATGGTTAGAAATCAGAGGGGCGCAGGCATAGAATCATGAACGTAAATGGGAAAAGGTAAGTAAATTAAAAGCAAAAACAAGTGGAATGATCAAGCAGAAATGGCTAATCTTGTGTCTGGCGATGGAAAACTAAAGGGGTGTCTTTAACTTGGGGGTTAAACTATTTGCCTACTTGCTTGTGTTAAAACAGATGATGACAGAAGTACTTAAATAGTCTGAAAAAGGAGTCAAGTCAACCAGCAAAAGATGATAAAAAATGTAACTTCAGTCATTCAAACAGAAACATGAACAGGATTGTAACTATTGCTTGAAATGAGCCATCAAAACAAAGCTACAAGGCCAGCTCTATTGGGACCCCCCAAGCCATACCCCGAACTCAGATTCACTGTATTTTTTGAACTAAACAATTGCAATATATGTGAACATGGAAAGCTACAGGTTCTTAAACGAGAATCATATCATTGTTTCAATAGTTTTCCCTAATCTCTTTGCAGCTCCCTCCTGTTTTTCCTTTTTCCCCATTTGACAAGACTCATGGCTTCGGCGACAGACTCCTCATACGGTATAAGAATTACATTCATTGTGATTCTCTTCTTTTCCCTCACATTTCTCCCCCCTGTCTCAGGTAAAAATTGATCTGGGTTTTTCGGACACTACTAGGCTAAATAACTAACTATTACATCAACAAAAGGGAATTCACAAAAGTCGGTCTTGTTTCAATCTGTGTTGTTTGTGCTTCTTTTTTGGCAGCGGGATCATCAATGCCTTCAAGAGGGAGTGAAGATATGAAGCAAAAGAAAATGGTTCTGGGTTCAAGGCCTCCTCAATGTGTCAATAGGTGCTCTAATTGCAAGCCTTGCATGGCTGCTCTGGTCACTCCTCCCCATCATAAAAACGGTGTCAGGGGACCATCATCATCTAAAGGAGATGAAAGCTATTACTTGCTCTCATGGAAGTGCAAATGCGGAGATAAGTACTTTCAACCTTGAAGTTTGTATACTACCCTAGGATACATTAATGTTAGTATTACATGTAGCTAGACCTAAGTAGTCTCTCCCTAGCATGCCAGGAACCCACCTCCCTCCCTCCCTCCCTCCCTCTCTCTCTCAGGACAGAAGTACTTAGATGTATAATATGGGTGCTGGCTTGCCTTGTCGCAGTGGGTATTCTGTAATTTTTTTCAGGGACATTCAATTATCTTTGATATCTGTCTGGCTATCTCATGAATCTGCCAATACGCAACTGTCATATCTTGAACATTTTAGCATCATGAAAAGCTACATCTAACCATTAAATGCCTTGAAAAACATGCTACACTAATTATGTCTGCAATTATTTCATGTTTGCTCAGCTTTGGTTTTTATATATAAATATAAAATAATAATAGATTAATTATTTTTATTAAAATAATATTGTTCTATTCTTTAAAAATAAAATATTAATGTTCTCTTAGCTATATTTAAACTTGGCTTGGTTCGATTAAATCAATTGAATAATTAAAAATCAATTGAGTGTTATAAAATTAATATTTTTTTTTATTTAGATACCACTTATGTTCTTATTCCGAAACACCATGCTTCCCTGCCATAGGTCATGTTTCTCCCATTTTTGGGCTCGGAGACATGAGACCTCTAACACGTGTCCAGTCCTGCAATATCTTGTCAAAAATTACCTAAATTCAAAATATTCCATTGACAGTGAAGTAACATGGGGTGATTGGTATTGTACTGTAAATTATTTTTTATTTAAAAATATATTAAAATAATTTTTTTTATATTGTTTTTATTTTAAATTTAAATTTATCAAAAAAATACTAAAAAAACCATTAATTTAGTATTTTTAAAAAATAAATATATTTTAAAAAAACATTGAAATATAGCTGAAAATGCACTTCTAAACTGTCGCCACATGAGACTTGGGTCCTCTCATGCAAGAGAGTACCCCCACTACTTACAAGTCTCCTCACCCATTACAAAAATCCAAAAACTATCTCCTCCAATAAAAAGCTATTGCCAAGGGTTCCGTGTACGGACTTCTCTGATCTACGGAAATGGATGGAAAGGAGAGGAGGAAGAGTGAAGACAAGCTTAGTCAACAGCCATGGTCATGGCAATGTAAAGCAACGACGACGGTCAGGCACGCGAGAAGGGGAAGAACGTAGGGAAGGGTTGTCTGGCACGGCCGATACACGTCGGATTGTAAACCGTCTAGGGAATAAGCAATGGTGTCAACGGAGCTAACTTCAAGCAGGGATTCTGCTGGCTGTATTTATTTTCAAAATACAGGGGGGTGTTTAACCAAGAAAAATATTTTTTCTTTTTTATTTTCAGTTTTCTTTCTTTTTTAATAAAGATTGAAAAGTGTGTTCATTTATTAAGAACGATGATGAATTTTTTCAACAAAATAAAAATACATTAAAATCACAACTATTTTTCAATAATCGAATTGCGGGGTATTAATTTTATTTTATTTTGATTAAGAGTTATCAAAGGGAATTATATCATCAACTGAAAAATATATCATATTTATAATAAAAAATAAATTTATGATACTAACTAAAAATGAAAAAGATAAAAAGACAATAATTTTAATTTTTTATATTGTTTATATATAAAGAAAAAAAATCATCGATATGTCTTGTCTTCATTTTTTTTTAAAAAAAAATCTCCGAATAGATTCAATATAAATTTGAAAAGCTAGCATCTATACAGAGGAACTTTGATGACTTTCCTGAACATTAGGATTTCCTTCACATCCAGACTCTGCTTTTGAGAGGGGGCTGGTGCTGGTACACAGGCCTCTCTCTCTCTAGGACATGGCAGGGGGACAAGCAAGGGTTACAAATAGTGCGTCATCTCAGCCTTCAAGTTCTAAAATACAATAGATTTCACATCAGACAAGTCATTTGTAATTTACAAACATTATTATAATATATGAACCAGGAACAAGTACACTGGCATGCCATCAGTGCGTATTTCTGGCAGTTCTGTCGGCAGGATTATCTTCCTTTTTGCCCTTTCTTCTCACTGATTTGCTTCACACCCAAAAGACTGGATCAGCAAGTCATTGTTCGAAGCAGGCAGGAAGTTTTGCACCCTCTGGTGGTTTCCAGATGATATTTTCTAGCTTAGTGCAGAAATTCTTGTAGAACTGCAAAGAAAAGTAAATGGTATAGGTTTTGCCAGTATTGAAGGATAAATGAAGTGATAGCCTTCGATGCTATTACAAAATCTGAAAATATATATATATATATATATATATATATATATATATATATATATATATATAATAATAATAGCAACAATAGCAAATTGATCTACCAAGGTCGACAAATTAAAGGGCCTTTAAACTTTTATCAAGATAGCAAACACTCGTAAATTCATGCTAGCTGTCTCACTGCAGATACCTGGGTGAAGGAAAAATTCTATAATATGCGTGAGCTATCCATTATATCATTAGAGCAGGCAGACAAGGAGAAGATGTTTATTTATGTCGAAAGGGGATTCTTAGATTTATTAGCAAACCATAAGAAAATGGGGTTGAAAATTAATCAATTTGTAGGTTAATATTAGAGCTTCAAATGATCCAAACATGGAGAACAGGCTGTGATACGTTGTCAGATGTGAAATAGCCCGTATATGACTTCGTATGCACATATACAAGGTCCAGTGAATGTGCATTTTAACAGTGAAAGCCCAAAAATACTGTGCTGAGGCCATGAGAAGACATAGCAAACATGATCATAGAATAACAAATGAAAAATGAAAAACACATAACAAGCCTGCATTTTCCCCTTTTCAGAACTAACCAGCCTATATTTTGCTAAAATGATATTTTATTTAAGTTGCCTTGGATTCTGCACATTTAATTCCAGTAGGTTACTCTACAAACTTCTGCTGATAGGGGTATAGCACATGCGTTTGCAGGCATCAAGCTCACCCTTCACCCCATCTTTTCCCATGGTTAGATGGGTAGTATTATGCATATGGAGAGTTAGAAAACATTATCATAATCTTAAAAACAAAGAAAAGAGAGTGATTGATTGATTTCTAGATGACGGGACAAAAATTTAAGGATTTAAATGAATTCACCTTGTGATATTCAAGAGTTTCCCCAGAAGCCTTCCGAGCATCTACCATGAAAAGTGATGGAGCAACTTCATAAACCTAAGCATGAATGACAACTGATTTTAGTATAGTTCTTATTCTGAAACCACTGGCACCTAGTTTTTTCAGATTATAGAATTTGGAGAAAGAGAGATATGAAATGAAACCTAGGAAGTTACCTCCAGAACAACTGCAAATTGTCCAGCCTTGTTTTCAGATACTCCTTCAAGTCTTGTCTGTAAGAATTTTTATTTTTTTTTCCAATGTCAATAGAAATGAAATGAAGAAAGATCATTAAATCATATTGCTATCCAACACATCAGAACCCAATGAACCAATAATTAACCGCTAAGCTGTTGCCAGATCAGCTCAGTGGCTGAATTTTCTGGCAACTATTTTTTTGTAGCGGCATGAGCTTGCCTGTGTAATTAGCTTTGTTACTTCCTGGTTTGTATTTTCTCTTTATGAGCAACACTTCCAATTCTTCTCTTATCATTACAACATCCCATTTTCAGATAAAGGGGAAAAAAAATGTTTCCAGGTAATATCCATAGAAATTGCTCAACTAAACCATGCAGTTTTGAGAAGAATTGAGCTACTTGAGACACACAGGCAACTTATTGGTGGTTACTACCAAACTGGGACACATGCAGAACACAATTTGTGGCAGAATAAAAGCACAGAGGACCAAGAACGTCACTGATGATGTTAAATAGGGACTTCATACAAATATAACAAATCAAGTTTTACCTTGTAATTTCGTGTATGGACCTTGAGATTCATTGATTCTGCAACTGCTTCAATTGCTGAAATTATATCTTTTGCAGGTTTGCGTGATACAAAACGAGTTTGTCGTTTTATATAATCCTGTCAGATAAAAAGTGCACCATCAGCCTAGACACATAAAGGCACTTTGAGATGTTATCAGAAAGTGCTTGAACCAAAGGAAAGGATCTAATAACCGCAGCAACTACATAGAAATTAAGCAAGGCGCAAAACAATACAAGAAGATTAATATATTTCACCATTACAATGGCAATGGTGGTGCTGGATATCACAGATAACATTTTCACAGATGGAGAGTTCAGGAAGTAGGACACGTGACACTTGATCGTGTCTCCACTATCTTAATGTTTGCTTTTCTTTTATCAAATTAACTTAGCCTTGAACAAAATTCAAATCCGGAACTATGCACTAGAACAGGCTAGATACTATTTTTGTCCATAAATTGCAGCACAACACTGAAACTACCTGACGTCTGTCGAACAACGCTGATAGATTCAACCCTTGAGACAGGGTAATCATCTCAAATGCATTCATTACCAGAGGACCATCTTCACTGTTCTCCAATTGCTCTGCTACATATTGATCCTGTATTCCCAAGAATTACCAAGTAGAAAGAGAAGTAAAGAGCTTAAAAGGCAGAAAAAAAAATATGTCTGAAGGCCATCATAGAACATTATGGTACCATAAAGAAAAGAACCCACTGAAAAAAAGGGGTATCAGATGATGCACGTTACAATGCATTTGTAATGTTAGCATACACTCAACTTCAGAATTTGGTAGGCTTGCATTAGATGCATGTTACAATGCATTTGTAATGTTAGCATACACTCAACTGCAGAATTTGATAAGCTTGCATTAGTATTTTGAAAGTGATGATACCAACCTCAATGTCATCAAAAACAGCATGAACATCATCCAAATTCACTTCCTCATCTTCCCTATGTCCAACAGGCTCATAGTTTTTCTGAAACCATGGATGTTTTTTAATTCCCTCAATCCCTATACGCTGCAGCAACAGGGAACCGATTTTTTTCAGATGAATACAATTTCATGGATATGAGGTGTTCTTAACTGATATTGAAGTCCTGGCTAATAATAAGTTTCAGACATCATGTGATTCAGATCACAACAGTTTTGCAAGTAGGCATTTAAGTTCCAGTGCAATGTCCCAGATCAATTACAAGGTGGATAGAAGGAAGTAAAACACTCACAGTTTTAGGATTGGGATTGAGTATCTTATCTATCAATGCTTTCGCCCCAGGGGAAAACCAAAATGGACACGAATATTCCGCAGCATTTATCTATGCATCAACCAGAAAACACAGTTAGGAATTGCCACATTATGCTTGGGAAATTATAACTACATAAAGAATTCAAACTTGGCACAACAAGCAAGATTATGCTTTCAGGAATGGAACAAGGTGAACATGGGCTTTTTCACCATTCCCATGCAAGGTTAGGAGAAATGCAAGGGTATCAGTGCACGTTTGGAACTAAAACCTCCAAAAAAGGTGCTCTTGATAAAAACTTGCGCAAACAGAACTGCAAGTGAAGAAAAAGAACAAGTGTGGCAGCTTGAAAAGCTTTCAATCTGCAAATTTTGAACACTTTGTAATGAATAGAAGTGTCCTTGCAGAACTTGATAATAAGTTAGTGAATGATTGCACAAAAGGGAGTTTTAAAAGAATAACTAATTGACAAATACAAAGCACTTTGTTCACTTGTTCAATTCCTCCCGAGAAAAGATAGCTAACCTTTCGGTACAAGGTTGGAAGGTCTGTCTCCTCAAATGGAAGATATCCAGCCATTAGAACAAAGAGGATGACTCCACATGACCACACATCAGCAGCAGCCCCATCATAACCTTGGTGACCAAGCACCTGATAAGCAGTCGTTTACTGTAAGAAATTGTGTTAAGAAAACAGAGGAGCAATAGTGCACCAGGAAAAAAATGGAAAAAGTTGCATTTATGTTTCAACTACATGAAAATTATGAAAATGCAAATGACTTTCTATAAGAAACAGTGAAGCTGCAGATGAGCCATGCAGAAAAGTTCGTATATAGCAGATGGGAGGAAAAAGTTCCACGGAGAATAAATGAGGTTCAAAAGATCAGTAGCCAATCAACTCAAACATGGTGATGTTCAGTTTTCCACCATCAATATTATCCTCAGCTCAATACAGCATTGTACTTACGTATGAATACAGCAACTCTTTCTCCATAACAGGGAACAAAAGAACAAAAACAGAGAAATATTCTATGAAAGGGATGCATCTCAGGAATAAAAACCATACAACAGTCCAGGGTGTCAAATATTGGCATAGATGGAAAAATTATTGTAATAGAATAGAAGACGTTGGCAAAGGCACAAGGGACCAAATCATATATTTCCTCTTTTCCACTTGAGAATATACCTCAGGTGCAACATAATTCGGGGTTCCACATGTCGTATGAAGAAGTCCAACCCCCTGCATGCAAGTAGAAACAATCACAGACTAACACAGTGAGACAGAGATGAAATTTGTGTGTGCGTGCCCACATGTGTGTATGTTTTATTGAAAGTAAGATAGCCATACGCTTACTTTCTGCGGCAACGCACTCAATCCAAAGTCAGAAACCTTCAAATTTCCAAATGCATCAAGAAGAAGATTTTCAGGCTACACATTAAAAAAAAAAAAAAAAGTCGATCACAGCAGGCCCAATCACAAAACAAAGAACTCAAAAAAGCAACTAAACTGCCCGATATATCCACCTTCAGGTCTCTGTGGTACACCCCCTTGCAATGACAATGAGCAACTGCATCAATAAGCTGCTGAAAATACCGTCTCGACTCGTTCTCCTCAAGTCTTCTTTGATGAACCTATCATCCAATCCATCCACATTAAACAACAACAACAACAACAAAATCCCTTCACTTATTAGCTAATTATCCGTTAAAACGAAAAAAAACAGCAATCATTTCCTGCTCAAGAATCTAAAAAAAAACTTACAATTTTATCAAATAATTCTCCTCCAGTAACAAACTCTAGAATTATATATATCTTCGTCCGGCTCGCCAAAACCTAGAATCCAATCAATCAATCAAAATAATTAAGCAATAATACCTAACAAAAATTTAAAAAAAAATTAACAAAATAATTACCTCATGCAGCATAACTATGTAAGGATGTCTGACAAGCTTCATGATCGATATCTCTCTTTTTATCTGCAAGCTCAAAAATTTAACCTTATTTACCTCCTCCTGCTAGCCTAAAAAACAAAATTGAGAAAAGGAGAGATTAAGGAGTAATTAGTAACCTGATCAACCATTCTGTGCTTAAGAATGGCGGATTTAGAAAGAATCTTCATGGCGACACTCTCTCCTGTTTCTCTATTTTGAGCAAATTTGACCTTGGCGAAGGTTCCTTCACCAATTGTACGGCCAACTTCATATTTTCCTACCTTTCTCGTTACTTTCTTCATCATTATAAATTATAATTACGATCAGCTCATTCTTTCTTTTCTTTCGCTCTCAATTATCGAATATTCAAAACAGCATGGATCAATTTCTGTGTTTGGTTACAGTGAGAGGAATGAATTTTCTATAATAAGAATAAAATTAAGATAGGAATGAATGCTACTGATGGGAGTAAATACACATATTCAGGCGAGAATCGAATCTTACCGGGAAATGGAACCGCCGGATCGTGCGGAGTGTTTTTTGGGGATTTTTTTTAAAGATGGATGGAGCTCTGAGAGGGAGGTTGGGTTGGGTTCGTTTGGTTTGATTTGATTGGGTTGGGTTGGGTTGGGTTAGTCGTGGTTCGGGTTTTTGATAACTTATAAATTGGAAATGCACTATTTAATTCATAACTTAGTAGTGAACTAGATTATTGGTACCACTGAAAGTGAAATTTTTTAAAAAATATATATATATATACTTAAGCATTGTTAATGTATTTTCTAATAAAAAAATAATTATGAAATCAAAATATGATATATATTGAATGATATTTTTTTAATATTAATATGGTAATATATTGGATGATGTTTTTTTAAACATTGAGATGATATATTAGAATGATCCGGGTTAACTTGTCAAATCTTTAACTCGGATCAAGAAACTATGATAACCCTATAAAAAACAAATCAAAATAAATTATGAAATTCAATTCTCAATCAATCCAATATTAAAAGAAGAAATTAAAACATATATATTAAATTAAAAATAAAAACAAAGAAAATACATGAGTCAACTCATGTTAAATTATTAAGTCGATCTGGGTAATGAGATAGGGATAACACTATAGAAAGCAAATCAAAAAAATTATGAAGTCTGATTTCCAATACATCCAATGTTGAATGATGAAATCGAAAAAAAAATCAATTAAAAAAATGATAAAAAAACTCAAGTCGATTCAAGCTAACTTACTAAACATGTTATGTGAGTCATAAGAGTGGGATAACTTAATGAAGAAAATAAAAAAAAAATCATGAAACTCCATTTACGACATATTCAATGTTGAAAGTTGAAATCGAGAAAAGAAAGATAAATCCACGAGATCAGAATAACTCTACATAAAAAAAATTTGAAGAAAAAACATATGAAACTCAATTCCCAAAAAAATATAATATTAAAGGATAAAACTAAAAAAATAAAAAAAATTATACTAGGTTATTTAAGGGTGAAATTGAAAAAATATGTATATTAAATTAAAAAATGACTCAAAAATGAACCGAGTCAATTTGGGTCATCTTGTCAAACTCGTAATTCGAGTCATGACATGTGAATAACCCCATAAAAAGTAAATCAAAAGAAAAATTATGAAGCTTGGTTAAAAAATATTCAATTAAAAATAAAACAAAAAAAATAAATAGAATCAATCTTAGTCAACCTATCAAACCCATAATAGAGGTTGGATAGGGTTTTTTTAGTTCAATGAATAAGGTTATACTATTAATATTATAGGGGCTATTTAGTTATAAATATAATGGCAAACATGTAAATAATTCCTTCTGTTTTTTCACCAAAGCTTGAGCATGTAAGGTTTTATAAAGTTATTGAGTTGATGATGTAAAGTATAGTTTTTCATGAAGGCAAAGTGATAAAATAATTCTGTATTGTTTTTAACAATAAAATTAAATTTAGTTTTATCAAATTAAACAAATAATAAGATATTTTTTTGGATATTGTGAGAACCTCAATATGAAAAAGCTAATTAAACCAAACTATTTGTGGCCTGTTTATTTTTATGTTTTAAAAGCGTTTTTGAAAAAATTTGAAATTTTTTTATTTGTTTCTTTGCTTCAAGTTAATATTTTTTTGGTATTTTCAAATCATTTTTGATGTGCTGAGGTTAAAAATAATTTTTTTAAAAAAATATATTATTTTGATGTATTTTCAAGTAAAAAATACTCTAAAAAACAACAGTATAAGTATAGTAGAGATATGAAGATGTTGTTTTTGATGTTATAGTTAATTTTATATTTTAATTATTCTTTCTACTTAGCTTTAGGGTTTTTTTTTTTTTTTTGTCAAGACAGGTGGTGTGTTGATTTTTTAACCAGATAATTGAATTATTGACTTTTAAGAAAATATCATGGTTTCTTCAACCTCCCTCTTTATAATAGTTTTCTCTACCTACCCTTTTTATAGGGTAGGGCTAGTTTAGTGCTGTAATTTTAAGAAAACAAATAAGAAATCCTAGTTTTATCCAAGTTGTAGATATTTTGGGTAATAATGGACGGAGCAAGGACAACACGAAGAGACATGAAAAGTTGAGAAGGTCAGTGCTGCTCGTATTCTATTGGCAAGACGAGAGAGCACCAGACAGATTCATCTTTCCATGATGGAAACCAGGGGCGACCTGATTTGATGAAGTTGTGATCGTTTGTATTATTATTAGCATGAAAATGCTTCTTGAGGTCTTGGCTTTTACTGGCAAATCACAACGAATCTCCTTCACACAGTTTACCAGGAATTTTCATATCTATATATCTCTCACGATCCACAGTGGAACCACTAGATTTCCATGGATGCAAATGCTGCAAGTTTATCTTTCTTCATTTAGCAATATTTTTGGATATTGTTGCCGGATGTCCCAATTGATTGTGCCATCCCCTTTTCCCTGGCCTGGATTTGTTTTTTCTGTTTTTCTCCGCAGAGATTGATCGAAGTAGCTTCATGGGCTCCTCCTCGATTTCAAGATGTATTTCTCATTGGAGAAGGAGGAGGAGGAGGAGGAGGAGGATGGTGCTGATACATAAAAATATATAAAAATAATATTTTTTTAATTATTAAAAAAATAAATTCGAAGAGAATGCAAATTGCCGAACTCCATTGCTGTTCTTAGGCACTAAAAACCAGCATTCCTTTAGCTTTCACAAGTGTACTCCCTCTGTCTCAATTCATATGCTATCATTTTCGTCAATAAAATAATATTTTCATTAATTGTTTTTGTTTTTAACCTCGACAAATCAAAACAATGAAGAATTAATACTAAAAATATAATTTTAAATAATAAAAATAATTGGAGAAATATTTGTACAATTCTCAACTTCCTTTTCCTGTAAATTTGAAAATTCTAACCATCTAAGTGGTGGTCCAGTGATAAGAGTTTAGGATCAAGAGATTTGCTCCTTCTGTGATTTCAGATTCGAATCCTGTGGTCGCTCATATGATAGCCACTTGAGACTTACATGATCGTTAACTTCAGGGCCCGTAGGATTAGTCAAGCTGGTCCGGACACCCACATTAAATTAAAAAAAAAAATTCTTCTCCCATCATTAATTATACATAATTATTTTCTTCACATGCAGTGGACTAATATCACCCGGAAGCACTCCTTCCAATGTCCTCCTTTTTATATACCATGTCAGGTATTAGCTTAGGTGATCAGCATCAAGTCATTCTGGGTTAAACTAGAGTGTGAGTGGCATACCTCAACTTAATCAAGAAGATTTTTTATGTTAATGATTTTTAATTTTTTGCTTTTTATTTTTTCATCTATCACATTATTGTTTTAGCTTTAATCTTATTTTTTCCAGATAATTTGTATTATAAAATGAATATAATTTTTATTTCAACTCACAAAATCATTTGAAACAAGAATTTTCCATGCATCGATGTGGAATTGATATAGACTGATATCAAACAAGTTTTTTTTAATGACTTAGAATACGTTTGGGAAAATTCAAAAAACTACAATTTAATATAATTTGTATGTTTTAGATCGTTTTAATGTGCTGATATTAAAAATAATTTTTAAAAAATAAAAAAATACATGTATTTCGATACGAAAAGTTATTTGAAAAGCAACCGCAACCACACTGTCAAATAATCTCTTATAAAACTGATATATATATATATATATAACCTCTCCTCACAAAAGAGGATAGGCTTTAATGAATATAGAAATATAATAATTTTACCTTAACGTTATTGATTGGAGTTGAATTAGAACAAGACTCGAGTTATATATTAAATAAGTTAATTAAAAAATAAAATAATATTATTTTAAAAAAAATTAATGAATTTGATGCAGTATTATTAATTTTATTTATATAATATTATTTATTGATTCCACCTAATCAAACAAAGTCAATTTACCATCTAAGTTTTATTTTAAATAAAATGGTATTATTTTAGAAAAAAAAACCTGATTTGAATCACGAGATAGGTTAGCTAAGTTTTGAATCGAATTCTAAGCCAAGATTAATAACAATACTTTAAAGACAATCGAATCTCCTGAGCTAAATTACCAGAAAATAAAAAAAAGAAAAATATTCGATAAAATCGGCAAGTATGGGAGCTTTTGTCGCTGCATGGTTCATAGGCGATGCATCTCCGCTTACAAGCAATAGCTGCCACATCTCAACTTCTTATTTGTCTAGAATCTCCCCAATCACAAGGCTACAATATTTCAACGAGAGCGACGCACACAGCGCATAAAAGCCAAAAATGGGATAACAATTAAGAGAGCACGAAAAAATAAAAAATATATAAAATAACACTCTAGGTGCATCGTTACTCATGTATATTGTCTATTTTACCCCTACATTCATCCACTTGCACCACTTGGCGACGAAAGCAGCACCCCAAATGGGACCCGTAAAAATCTGAAAAGATAGCCACACAATGACTTGACTGGCATGACCTCATAGCACCAAAACTCACCGTTGAATCGAGCCCTGGGCTCCACCGCATGGTGCTGGTTTGCGATCTTGGGTCCCGCAATGATAAGGCAGCCTCTCAAACAGTATAGTGGCAAATTCGTAGGAACATGAAGTTTCTATGGGCTTTCATTGCTCCCTAAAACACAGCGGAAAAACCCCGTTGTTTCCCTTTCATGAGCCGCCACCAAATGCGAGTCGGCAGTGTGGCCTCACGTGATGATATTGAATCTGGACCGTCAAAGGGCGTTATGTAATAGAACAGACGGTTTGTAGCGGATCCTTTCTCACATGACCATGTTTGAGTGGGTCCTGCTGTAATGGAATGTTGGCCCCGTACATCGTATATACGGGGAGTTCCTTA
>Ga0307518_10001008_pt1 | contig 21025 bp, 14 predicted proteins | sample 25_EM_MG_FD_203889 | JGI IMG/M metagenome (GOLD analysis project Ga0307518, IMG submission 203889) | Populus trichocarpa ectomycorrhiza microbial communities from riparian zone in the Pacific Northwest, United States - 25_EM | ecosystem: Host-associated > Plants > Roots > Unclassified | place...
GCAGTTATAAAAAAAAAAAAAAAAAAAAACACTAGTTGGCTATTTAATAATTTAAGAAACCTATTAAATCCTCAAATTAGAAAGGACACATCATGGAGGTTATCAAGGCATATTATTATTATTATTATTATTATTATTATTTTCAGTAGCATGAGCACTGTATAAAATTTTCTTTTCTTCCTTTTTTTTTTTCATTTGCGAAAATAAAAGGAATTATTTTCAGTTTTCCACTAAAAAGCAAAACTAAAAAGAAAAAATTAGGGTTCCAAAATTGAGAGCTTAATTATTATAATAATCATAATAAAGGTGACAAAAAGCTGATCAGTTCATGCGGATTTAGCTAACACATCGAAAAGAAAACATTCGAATTGGTCGATTGTATCTTTCTTCGAATTGCGTTCAAGAGCTAGGATTTAACCGAATCCGATTATTTATTTATTAAAATCGAATTCTCTCTTAGAATAATACCGATAATTAAATAAATAAAATAGCACAGAATAAAAATAAAAGAGAAGTAAGCACCTGGAGGATATATGAAGCCCTTATTGGTGTTGGTGGTGTTTTACGGTGAGGCGGAGACAGACGGGGGAGGAGAGGAGAGAGAGAGGTGAGGTCGGCTCAAGCGAGGCGTGTTGGACACCAGAGAACAGAACCAGATACACATGACTTTCATCTTTTCCAGATTCCTTACAAACTGCGTATTTATTTACAAGCGTTTCAGGCATATTATTGTAAAAATTTAAGTTAATTATCATAACCTAGTCTCTGTATTTTTATAAAGCTAACAAATTAATCTCTCAAGTTTTCAGAATAATTAACTGATCCTCTAATCACATTTCACTGTCAAAAACTAACGAACTATCGGTGACACCTCAGCATTTCTCTAAAGAAAAATTAATGGAGGGACCAGGTTACTAGGTATGTGAAACTATAGGGACTGGTCTATTATATTTGTAACTAGAGAACCCATATTATTTGTTTCTTAAGAATATAAAGATTAGTTGTAATAACAAATATACTAAAAAACTACATGGACGAATCACCGTGGCCATAGATTCACATCATTATCCACTACAATAATGGAGTGGCGGCTTTGGTCAAAAAAAATTACTTGTATTTGATTAGGAGTATTTTGGTATTTTTATGCAAGTTATCCGTTATTAGTGAGTTGTATGAAGGTATTTTTGTCTATACAGTATTTAATAAGCAGTAAAATAATTAAAATACTCCTCAGTGTAAAAAAATCAATTGTTTCGTGTAGGGATATAAATGTATTTTTGGTTTTTATATGCAGTTGAATTACAAATATAACATTGGATCTAAGAAATTTAATGCATTGAGGTAAGGGATATTAAAGTTTTTTTGTTCTGTTTTTTTTTTTCAATTGTTGGTTTGCATGGGGGTAATGTTGTGATTTACCATTGAAATAATATTTTTAATTAGAAGCAATTGTTAGCGTGTTGTGCATGCACCAACGAGTGGGAGACACCGTGTTTTTTTAGCGGCGCGTGCAATGTCTCCTAGTAGTAAAAAATAGTATTATGTCGCAGAATCTAATTCTTTGTAATCTCATCTTCCATCCTAGGTGGCGCGTGTACTCCAAATATTCATGATTTATCGTCAGTGACCTTTCTTTTTTTTCCCCCCCTTAATTTCTCTCTCCTATCCCGATAAATACATTATGGTCCTTAAATGTTCTTGGTATTTCAGATTCAGTTTTTTTATTTTTATTTTTATATTTTTGTCATTTTCCTTTTTGTTAAAGTTTTATATGTTTTTAATTTAACCATTGGTTTTTAATTTGTATATATAATAATTTTTTATACGGTTCTTCTGCTTTTGATTTTGTATTTTTACCCCTTTCCCCTTTTAACAAAGTTTTTATTTCTTTCAATTTTATTCTTCAAATCAAACTTATGGTTTTGGTTTTTTCAATGGTAATAATAGTGATTTCAGTTTGGTTCCTCTGCTCTTGATTTTTTATTGTTTTTCTTGGTTTTTCTGTCAAAAATTTTATAGTTTTTAATTTTGTCCTTCATAAAAATAAAAATAAAAATATTATTGATAACAACAACAACAACAACAACAATAATAATTAAACTTTTGTTATCAAGTGCTAACTTAGCCCTAATTAGCGTTGTTACATATTTATCATGGTTAGTTTTTTACGTTATTTTTTAACCCCATTTTAATACATAATCATTTTTTGTACAAAAAAAAAAGTTCAGCTTCGCAGCAAAGCGCCATAGCCAAGACTAGTTTACTCTTAAAATTAATGTCCAGTGTTCTTAAACTTTTTTCTTTTATTTTCCATTGCTTTTATTTCTATATTCATGCAGAGTGGCAGATTTCATTTACAGGGTTTATTTTGAGATTTTTTAATAACAAAATGGAAAAAATTATATTTGGTAAAATAACATAATTAAAAACTTATTTGTAAAAATAACGTAATTTGTTGAAATGTGTATATGTCATATGCACATCAAAAAAGGTAATGCATATACCACACACGTGCGACCTTTTAAATTTAAAAGGTTGTGCATGTTGTATAATGTGTCTATATTTGATTTCTTTTTTTCTGTTTTTAAAAAATTATTAAATTCAGGTCACTAATTTTTTTTTCAATTCCATTCTCTCAAGTTATGTTTGCACAATTTTAAATTTAGTAATTTATTTTGATTTGTATGCGATATCATATTCATGATGTTAAAAAATCATTGTATAAAATTAGGAATCTAGGATCCAAAAGCTTCAACCTCCATTTTTAAAAGTGGCTAAAAAGTCAATTAGAAAATAACATGTTGTCTGCCTAGGCAGGCAGATAATGTGTGGTCTACTTAAAAAAAAATTAGGTAGATGACATGTGGTTCGTCTGTTAAAAAAAAACCAAGCGCTTAGGTTGGGCCTTCTAGCTTCACACACGCCTGATCTTTTTTCAAATATCCCTTTATATTTTTTCTTTTTGTGTTTTTTTTAAAAAAATTGACAAAAAATCTCTTTAAACTAATTTCTTAAAATAATATTTTAGTGATTATCCAATCATGCCATTGTTTTTAAGAATATTAGACATTTTTTAAGATGATGTTATTGATTTCTTTATGAGTGATTATGCATTACCTTAAGATGCAGAGTTTTTTAATTAATTTTGTCATTAATATTTCATGAAAATAAAACATCTATTTTTAATTTTATATATAATTTTATCAAATTTATTGTTCTTAATTTTTTTCATATAAGTGTGTAAAAATGATTGATTCATCATTTTTTTTTAATTTTATAACTCAAACTTGCTTTCATGATGATAATAAGTTTTTGCTTCAAAAACAATACTTCTCATGAAAAGCATTTTTGTTTCAAAAAATAAATGCATGAATAAGAAAAATAGGTTTTTGATTATTATTTTTTTCATTTTAGTTCAAATCTTTTATAGTTTTTGTGAATATTGTACCATTGTTGCTTTTTATTCAATCAACTATGATGCTAATTAAAAAAATTGTTTTTGTTGTCAAAAAATTACATGAATTAGAAAAGACAATTTTGATAAGGAAAAATATCTCCTTCATAATTTTATTTGTTATATTTAATGATTTAATGTGAGTGTTAGTTTTTATTATTGTATAACCAAATAAAAAATAGACTCCAAAACATAGAATTATTAAAACTAGCTAAGCATGTGACTCGGGTTGATATGAGTAAATTTAAAATATCATTGTTTGAATATCAAAAAGAAGTAAAAAAAAATGTCACTTCAAAAAAAATATCAAATCGAAATTTCACTAGGTGAGGTTAAGACCTCATTTGTTTGTTGGAAAGTGGTTTCCTTAGAAAGTGGATTCCTCCAAATTGAATTCCTACAAAGTGAATTATTTTCAGATGTTTGGTACTGTCATGAAAAATAAATTGAAAAACACTTTCCAGTGTTTGGTTATGCCATGAAAAATGAGTTGGAAAATAACTTATTGATATTTTTTTTAAATTTATTAAAATAATGAGGAACAAAACTTACAAATTAAAAAGTTGAATGAGAATGAAATTTAAAAAAAATCTAATTTTATAAATTATCTCAAATAAAATAAATAACAATCAAAATAATAGATATCAAATCTAACAAATAAAAAAAATGAAAGATGATGAAATTAAAATAATAATAATTACAATTTCATAAATTATTTCAAATAAAATAAGTAACAATCAAAAGAATGAAGACCAGATTTGATAGATAAAAAATTTCAATTAAAAAATAATAAGAGAAAAGCAAATAACAATAAAAAAAAATGAGGACCAAAGTTAATATAAAAATCAAATTAAATTAAATTCTAAGGGGTGAAATTGAAAAAAAAAAGATTCAAAATATAATATATAGCAATCAAAAGTTTGAAGATCAAATTTGTTATAATCAGTAAATAATATGATATTTCTAAATTTTTCACAACTTTTGAAAAATATTTTCCGTCTAAAATATAAGGAAAACACTTTCCTGAAAACCAAGTCAAATTTTCCTTTGATTAGAAAGTGATTTCTGTTAATCAATTTTTCTAATGGCAAATAAACACAAAAAAATTTAAAAATTAATTTTTAAAAAATCACTTTTCACCAAACAAACAAAGCCTAGATTAGAGAGTTAGAATGTGACTAGTCAGGCTGGGTTGAAAACATTATTAAAAAGTTCTTCGGAACAACATTAATGCACATGCACCTAAGCCAATATTATCTATTTTTTTTGAAAAAAATTATTATGTCAGGATAATGAATTGAGATTCATTATAGTTGATTGTTGTTGTGATTATGACAAGAAAAAAAAGTGTTTTATTAAGAGAAAAAATCTATTGAAGATGTTGTAGTTAATAATTTGAATAAATTGTACAAAGAAAATCTTACTAGCTCTAATAAAAATTTAATGTGATGATTTTTTAAAGAAAAATAGAAAATCTCATTGATGAAAGCTGTATAAAAAGTAGGGTTCATTGCCTCACATGGATACCAAAGATAAATACAAGAGGATTACATCTACAGAAAAAAGAAAAAAAATTGAAGCAAACAAAATCTTGATTACTTTAATGATAAAAGAGTAATCGATTTAATTTTTTTTTATATTAACGTTGATGTTCGAGTCAGTTTGTACTCATCTCGATTAATCTCACGGGCTCTAAAGTTAACGACTATGTAAATCTCCAATGATCATCATATTAGCAACCACATGGCTCGAATTTGATATCACAGGAAAAGATAATCAGTAAAATGATAAATCATTTATATGGCAAATAAATCATTTATATAACACCATTCATAATTTGCACACAAATTCTTTACATGATTTTTTAATATATTATTAGTAGACAAGGGGGAGTTTGCTGTCAATTATATTTTCATTTTATTTTCAAATTTTTGGAAACAAAATAGAAAACTTCTTTATATTGAATTTTTACTTCTTGAAAAAAATAATCTAAACCAACAAATTATATTAATTTGATTGCATTTGAATTTTGACAAAAAATTATCAACCTCTTACGTTTTTAAAACAAAAACTAGAATGATACCTCCCACCATTGACTTGATTTTAAAATTCATATCTTTGAAAAGTTTAGAATTTATGAAATTGATTTTATCTTCTTTTTTAATTATTAAAATGTAGTGCAATGGAAAAAGAGGTCTTGTACATTAATGTCTCAAACATTTTTTATATAACCTAATTTTGATCTCAATTGCTTTTATTTTAACTTTTAAAGGAGGGTTAAATTTAGAATTAAAAAATCAAGGACTAATTTTGATCAAAAGAGTGATTTATCCACTTGTAAAAAAAAAATAGAGACTATAATATATTTTTGTTATTTTTTCATAATCTTACCTTAGAAAAGGACTTCATAATTTTAGTTATTCATTTTTAAATTTAATTTTAAAATTTATTCAAATTTAAAAATAAAAATAAGTTTGTTCGGAATTTTATTTTTTATATGCTATAAAATTCGTATATTATAAACACAAATTCTAGCGAATAACCAAAAATAAAAAAAATAAAAAGGAGAGAACGAGAGAGCTTCAAATTCTTTTGTACTCCCAGCAACCATCAATCCGTAGGATTAGGATTTCGTTCTTGTTAGCACAAAGAAAAAGGCATAATAGAGAAAGTTTTTCTTTTTAAAAAAATAAAAAAGGCAAGCGAATAACCTGCACCCGTGACTTCAGAATAGTGAATAATTATAATTATAGGATATAGGTGTGAATAATTATAAAAAAAAACATTTAAATTACACTTGAAGTATTATAAATCAAAATAGTAATTAATATTTTTTATATATTTTATATAAAAAAACCATTTAAATTATCTTGAAATATCCTAAATAGAAATTCTAATTATTGTTTTTAATTTTTTTTATTTTTTATAAAAAAAAAATTAAACTACCATTAAAATTATCCTAAATAAAAATGATAATTATTGTTTTTATAACTATTTTTTCTAAAAAATCTTTTAAACTATCTTTGAAGTATCCTAAATAAAAATTCTAATTAATTGTTTTTATATAAAAATATTTAAATTATCCTTGAAGTATCATAAATAAAAATGTTAATTACTTGTTTTTTTTTATTTTTTCTATAAAAAATATTAAAGCAATCCTTGAAGTATTATAAATAAATTTTTTTATAAATGTTTTCTATTTTTTTTTATAAAAAACATTTAAATTATATTTGAAGTATCATAAATAGAAATGTTAATTATTGTTTTTTTTTTTTTTTAAAAAAAAACATTTAAACTACTCTTGAAGTATTCTAAATAAAATTTTTTTATAAATGTTTTCTAGTTTTTATATTAAAAAAATTTAAATATCCTTAAAGTATCATAAACAGAAATCCTAATTAGTTTGTTTTATAAATTATTTTTATTTTTTATAAAACAACATTTAAACTATAATTGAAGTAACCTAAACAGAAATACTAATTAATATTTTTTATTTTTATAGGCTCTTAGGTCTTGTGATCAAGCCAAACTGAAGAGTCTTGGGTCTGACAGCAAAGCAAGACCCTAGAGCATTGGGTCTGGCGGTTAAGCGAGGCTCAAGAGACTTGGGTATGACAATCAATCTAGACCCATGAGTATTGAGTTTGGCAGCCAAGTCAGATCTAATTCTCTTAAAATTATTCTTGAAGTAACTTAAATTGAAATTATTATTATTATTATTTAATTTTTTATATGCTCGTGGGTTTGGTGGAGCCTTGGGTCTTGCGGCCAAGTCAGATGAGCATTTAGTCTAGCAGCCAAACTAGACCTAATTAGCATTGGGTCTTGCGGTCATGCCAGAGCCAAGAGTATTAGCCAATAGCCTTGGGTTTGGCGTCCATGTCATACCTAAATCCTTGGGTCTGACGCCCAAACCAGACCCAAGATTATTGGCTCTGACGTGATCGCCAGACCCAAGAGACTTGGGTTTGGATTGACTATCAAACCCAATTATTTTGGGTCTGGCATAGCTGTTAAATTCAAGTTTATTAAATTTGGCATATATCGAGATTCAAGATACTTAAAATATTTTTTATACTTCTAATATTTTTTTCACATTTTAAAAAATATTTTTAACTCACCACGGAGTGTGTGATAATATTCTAATTAGAGATAAAACACGTGGCTTTGAGATAAAAGAGCAACCTGCTGCTGTTTAAGATATAGCATGGTAAAGGAAGGTGCGGGGACATGACCTTATTTAGCAACGTGGTTTTTCTATTTTGTTTTATAACATCAAGTTCTTTTAAACTTTTATACGGCCAAGCCAAAGACTTGCATGTTTTAGCATGATAAAAAATAAAAACAAAACAAAAATGTTTGTCTGAGCATTTTTTTATTAAAAGAAAGAAAATAAATATACATTTTTTTTTTATCTTTCTAGTATCTTTATAAAAAGATAATACTTTAATGTTAACATATTTTCAAGTATATTTTTGTTGTAGGTGGACTTAATAATTTGTTTATTAAGTCCATTTAGATTTGACCAGAATGACCAGAATTAAAAGCCTATCATGTTGATATATTAAAAATTTTAAAATGATAAAACCATTAATTCTATTTTTTTATATAAATAAAATGTTTTGTCAAGATAAATAGATTTATAGCGAGCTGCTACCTCAAACAATAAAAAATGATAACACAAATCTTAATTTTTAATATATATATATATCACTCTTAGTTCTAGCAAACGAGTTGGTTGCTAGAACTAAAAAAAAAATAGAATCAAAATAGTTGGTTGATGTTTTGTTCGAATAAGGACTCACAAGAAAAATCTTGGTTCAGAAACCCCATAAAATATTAAAAAAGTGGTAACTAATAAATTTTTTGAAAAACTCATATACTGTATAATTAATTTCATTATCATAGATGCTTTTTCTATTTACGAGGCTTTATGGATTTTTTTCATATCTTAGATTTTACAAGTTAATATTAATTAATTTTTTTTTCTAGTTTTTTCAAAAAGAAATTCAAGATTTTCTAAGTTTTATTATGTTTTGCAGACTTTTTTTAGAAATTTTTGTTGTTTTAGGCTTTTCAAGATTATTTTTGGATAAAATATGAATATGCAAGATATTATAAGCATGCAATTTTTTAAAAAGATCATATAACACTACCAGAAAATCGGCGAAAACCAACGGAATTACCGATGAAATTTTTTTGTCGGTAATTTTTACCGACGGATATAATTCTGTCTCTAATTATGTCGGTATATACCGACAGACCTTTACTGTCTGTAATAATTACTGACGGCATAGAATTCGTCAGTATATACCGACAGAATTATTTCGTCGGTATATACCGATTGTATTGCCGACGGAATATATAGCTTTTTAAAAAGTTGCAACGGTATGATGACGTGGATTTTTTTCAGACGATTTTACCGACGGAATGATCGAGGGATTCAAACCGGGATCTTCGTACAGTGACGTGGCACATTCACCGGCAGACTTACCAACGGGACGTGTCCGTCGGTGATTCCATCGGTAAAAGCCAATATATACCCCCCATGCCGACTCTCTCTTCCTCCATTTCTCCTTCTTCTTCCCCATCCCTACTCTCCCCTCCCAAACTGCAACCAACCACCCATCCTAACTCTCCCCATCTTCTAAACAAAAACACTCAAGTTTCTTATACTTTTGTACATGGTCACAACATCTGTTCTCCGAGCAATTTATTGTGGATTTTAACATTTTTTGTAAGTAAATCTATCATTTTTAATTTTAACATCTAAATGTCAATTTTATTATTTTTATTATTTTTTTAGTATATGTATTTTGTTTACATATGTACTTGTTTGATTGTTATTTGTCAAAGAAACTTGTAGTATGAATGTATAATTTTGTAGTTGTTATAGTTTGTTTTAGATTTTGTCAAATTGTATTTGTTGGTAAATTATTGAAACTTTGTTTGAATTCCACCGAATTAGATGTGTTGTGATGAAATAAATAATAGCTTGTTTAACGGGTCTGTTTTAATTTTTATCAATTCTATTGCAGAGGTGTGATTTCTATAAATTTATATATGTATAAATTTATATGAACGTTGATAATTGATAATTGATAATGAATATTTAACATAAGTGTTTTTTTAGTTTGTTGGATAATGTCGGGGCAAACCAATATTTTTGCAAATTTATTTACGTAACACATAGTTAATTAATACATGTTGTCGTCATAATTTTATAGAGGTTCGATAAAAGTCATGGATGATTGTTCATGGATGTATTGGGACTCACCCCAAGAATTGTGGAGGATGGATTATTGTAACGAGGTTCAGGGTTTTATTAATTTCGCAACATCTATTCCGAAATTTTTTACTGATGGCAGTATTAAGTGTCAATGCAGAAAGTGTAAAAATAAAAAGTTTCTGTATCAAGATGTTGTAACGATGCATCTTCTAACCAAAGGGTTCATGGAGGATTACCTGTATTGGTATGCACACAGAGAACTATTTGTTCCTAATGAGAGCATGGTAGAAAGGGTGGTTGGGTCAACTTCTAGTCCTAGGAACGTGCATTACGTTGTAAATGACAATAGTAATGAGCATGGTAGAAAGGGTGGTTGGGTCAACTTCTAGTCCTAGCAACGTGCATTACGTTGTAAATGACAATAGTAATCCTTACATAAATATGATTATGGATGCAATGAGAATGAATGAAGGTAATGTCAGTCAATGTCTAATCGTAGAAGAAGAACCTAATGCAGATGCAACAAGGTTTTTTCATCTGTTGAAAGATTCTGACGAACCATTATGGGATGGCTACACGAATCACAATAAATTATCGGCCGTAGCACAAGTGTTCACCATCAAGTCAGATCATAGGTTGAGTGAGGCTGATTATGACAAAATTATCGAATGGGCAAGAAGCATTTTACCTGAAGGGAACAGACTAAAAGAGAACTTCTATGCTGTAAAGTCCATGATGAAACCCCTCGGTTTAGGATACTAGAAAATTGACATGTGCCCTAACTTTTGCATGTTATACTACCTTGAAAATGCTGAGCTAACCAAGTGCATGACATGTGGGTATTCCTATTACAAACCCATAACTGACAGGGAAAAGACTCTCGTGGCATATAAAAAACTTAAATACTTCCCAATCACACCTAGACTACACAGGTTATTCATGTCACCAAGGACTGCTGAGCACATGACATGGCACCAATCACATCATACGGTTGATGGAGTGATGATGCATCCTTATGACGGAGAAGCATGGAGACACTTTAACAGTGTGCATCCTCGCTTTTTAGCTGAATCAATGAACGTGCGTCTTGGGTTGTGTACAGACGGATTCAACCCATTCGGGTCATTTGCTGCTCCTTATTCTTGTTGACCGGTCATACTGACGGTTAATAACTTGCCACCGGGGATGTGTATGAGGTCGGAGTTCATGTTTTTATCTATGATCATACCAGGTCCGAGTAGTCCGAGGCGGAATATAGATGTTTGTCTTCAACCGTTGATTGATGAGTTGACGCAGTTGTGGTCCTTTAGAGCTTTGACTTATGATATCTCAAGGAAACAAAATTTTGTTATGAGAGCGACTTTGATGTGGACTATCAATGATTTCCCAGCTTATGGAATGGTTTCTGGTTGGAGCACACATAGAAAACTAGCATCTCCATACTGTATGAAAAACAACAAAGCATTCACGCTAACAAATGGAGGTAAAGCTTTTTTTTTTACTGTCACTGTCGTTTCTTGCCACCGAATCATAGGTATAGAAAGAACATAAAGGATTTCTTTGTTAGCAGAGTTGAAAAGGATGTTGCACCCCCGCATCTTTCAGGTGAAGAATTGCATGATGTTGTATCAGAGTACGGTGACATTGTGTTTGGTCTCCAATCAGGTAAGCAGAAGTTTCCTGATTTTGGTTTGACCTATAATTAGGTAAAGCAAAGTATCTTTTGGGAGCTTCCTTATTGGAAGATCAATCTTCTCCGCCATAACCTTGACATCATGCACATTAAAAAGAACGTGTTTGAGAACATTTTCAACATCGTCATTGATGCAACCATATTATTCAATAGTTTCACCCATATTTAACTAGTGTTTTGCCTATGTTTTATATATAAAATGCCTTGATATTCTTTGTTTTATGTTTTGAAGGCACTTTTGGATGAAAGATGCAAAAATGAGTAAATTGGAGGTAATTGGCAGATTTGACCTTCAGTCGATGTTTTGTGCAGAGCATGAGCTCTAGAGGTTAAAATAAAATGATTCCAGTGGCATTAAAAAGCTAACATCCATACCTTTCTATACATCTAAGGCAAGAAAATAAAATAAGGAAGAGCATGGAAATCGCAGCTTTCAAAGTCAAATCTCGCAATCTGCTAATGTTGACCTTCGGTCATTCCTACTTGCATATCTGGAGCTACAGAAGTCCAATTGATGCAAACTCAATTGTTTTGGATTCCTGACTCAAATTCCTATAAACGCTCCAACTTTCAGCCAAAAAAGATGTCATATGAGGGAGATATGATTTTTCAAAGATGAAAACTGAATTCTGCCAGCAAACAGGTTTCGTGAAGAAACGAGTCCAAATTACGTTCTGAAGCATCTAAACCGATATCCAAGTTTTTATTTCAGAAATTTAGCTCCTCTAAGTCAAAGCTTCAAGATTTCATGCAAGACTATTTCTTTTTTTTTAGGAAAATAGTTATTGAAGTATTTAAATGTAAACAATCTACTTAAGGGAGGATTATTTTGTAAAATAGAGACTAAGGTTTCATAGGATATAAAAAGAATGAGAGAAGAGAAGGGGGGCAGCCAGCCAAGAAGAGAAAAATGCCCCCTTCCTCTAAGAAACCCTAAATCATGTATTCTTCCTTTTTTTTATTAGTTTTTCAACAAACATGCAAGGCTAAACACTTTTTCTTGGTTGCAAGGACACGAAAACCTTCAGATTTCAAGAACTGTGAGATTTATTTTACCTTTTCTTTTTAATTTATGTGATGAACATGTTTGTTATCCTATGCTTATTTTTCCTATGATTGTTTATTTTAATTTCTAGAGCGGACTCTAAGTTATTATTATAGACAATCTATTGCTAAGTTTGATATCAAAACCGGAGTTGTGGTATATGAACTTGTGAAGCAACTGAGTTTAATAATTATGGTGGATCTACGTTATTAATCTTAGAAAGAACATTCAATCAAATCAAACATAGACTGCGGACAGTTATGTTTTCTTGATTAATCAACTTATCTAGTTCTTAAGGCTGCCATTGAATTAAATTATTAGTCAGGACACTGTGGTTATTTGATGGTTAGGGTTAGTTATACGACGGATCCGTTAACTAACCAATGTTAAGAAGAGATAAATATTCAGAATATAAATTGATGTTTTGTTTCCATAATCAGTTCTGATTTATGTAGGTGAATGTGTGCTTGCGACCAAGGTTTGTTCTCTTGATAATTTTTTGATTTTATTAAATTTTGTTTGATAGTTTTCTGTTTTCTTTTGCTTTAGCCTAGATAACGTCCAAACCCCCCTAAATTGCATAACGTCTAGCATAAAAATCTGACTTGAACATTCCTCGTGGGATCGACCCCTTGCTTGCTCTATATTATCTTGTGTGTTGTGTTTGAAGCTAGGGTAATTAATTTGTGCGACCGCGACATCGCAACAGTCATGGATGTGAAGGGGAAGACAAAGGACAACATCAAGGCTAGATTGGATTTAACGTTGTTCTGTAACTATAAAAATATGGAGTTGGTTTGTGATGGGTCACGGTTCGTAAAAATATGGATGTGTTAGAGAAAAACGCACAACTACTAGTCTATAAATGGCTTAAGAGTATGTGTTTTCCCGATGGACATGCCTCAAACATATCAAGATTGGTTATTACGGAGGAATGCAGATTATATGGAATGAAGAGTCATGACTGCCACGTGTTTATGCAAACACTCATTCCATTAGCTTTTCGTGATTTGTTGCCAAAAGAGATAAGGGAGCGCTCATGGAGATCAGTCATTTCTTTAGAGATATATCCTCCAGCAAGTTAAATGTTGATCACATTGAAAGGCTTGAAACGAATATAGTCGAGACAATATGCAAACTTGAGATGATATTCCCTCCATCATTATTTGGCTCAATGGAGCATCTACCCGTACATTTACCGTTTGAGGTAAAAGTTGGAGGACCGGTCCAGTACAGATGGATGTATCCATTCGAGAGGTTAGATATTACAGTTGCAATGTAATTCATAATTAAACGTTTTTTCATTGTTTTTTTTTAATTGATAATTTTTGTATAATTCTATATATGAAGGTACTTGTTCAATCTTAAAAAAAAATGTTAAGAACAAGGCGCATGTTGAGGCGTCAATATGTGAGGCCTATATTGTTGAGGAAATCTCAACATTTATCTCATACTATTTCAAACCTTATTTGAGAACGAGGATCAACCGTGTTCCACGGCATGATGATGGTAGTGAAGTGCCTTTAAGTGAGAACTTGACATTATTCTCCAATCCTGAACGACCCACACTAAAAAATGTCATAAAGGGAAGATATTTGTCTGAAATAGAGTTCAGACAAGCACATAATTATATCTTATTTAACTGTGATGAGTTGAGACCTTTTATTAAGTAAGTAGATGTACTACTTAAACTTTGTCAAGAGTGTACTATTTATATATTGTGATATCATAAACTCATATAATTTGGAACAACTTTGCAGGCAAAATCAAATATATTTACTGTCCAATAACTCAGAGCTGACCGAATCCTAAATCTTTCAATTACAAGATGAACAATTTGCCACGTGGTTTAGAACACATGTAAGTCCTATCACAAACTCATTATCTCTTGCAAGGTAACTGTACGTCGATATTATAGAATATTCGTTTATTGATTATTGTTGTATTTGATATACAAGGTTTATCTAATGGGAGGTAGTGCTGCTATTTCACAGTCTTTACTAAGCCTGGGCCCTGAAAGAAAAGTCAAGTGTTATAACGAGTATTTTTTCAATGGATATGTCTTTCATACTGAAGAATACGGGCATGAAAGAAAGACATACAACAACGGTGTTTGTATTAAATGATCGACTTCTAGTGAGTTTGAAGTTGATTACAATGGTAGATTAGAAGAGGTTGTCGAACTGCAATATTATAGCGAGCATAATATAGTGTTTTTATTCAAATGTTATTGGTATGACACAACTGACAGAGAAATCAGAGTAGATCCTCACTATGGTCTCGTTGAAATCAACTCAAAAGGTAGACTCCGTAACGTAAATGATTGCTTTGTTTTCGCAAAGCAATGCCAACAAGTTTATTACACATATACCCCTTTCTTTAGAAAGGACCGATCAAGAGTTAATTGGTTATCCATTTTAAAAACCAAACCCAGGGGTCGTGTCGAGGTTGTTCAGGATGAGAACGAAGACACAAGTGTGATAGATGAAGTTTTTCAAGCTAGTGAGTTGGTTGAACCATACCGAGTTACTCCTTCGATGATAGTATTGTTGATATTGACGCAGATGAGTTGAATGTTATTTTGAGCTCTAGTGGACTAGAGAATGTTGATGAAGAAGATGACAACCACATTGAAGAGAGCGATGAAACTGATAACAATTCAATTAGGGATGAAGATGAAAATTCTGACTAAATATGATTAGAACACGAAAGTGTAAAGCCTTTTTTTTATAATGTAATATTATGGATGATATTTTGGAACATGAAATATTTATTTTATAATTGTTTGCTCTTATTATTGTGTTGTGTGTGCTGTAAGTTTGCAATTTAAGCGTTTATGCAAGAGGATAGATAGGCAATACAAACAAAACATGCAAAAGTTTGACACAAATACCGACGGAATCTGTCTCGTCGGTATTTTACCGAGAGTTGCAAAAAATTACAGCCCATGCCACAATCACTTACACGTTTCCCCACGGAAGCACTGACGACGGTGCAAATTCCAATACGTGCGACTTTCAGATTGCCAGGTCGGTCGGCATATTTATCGACGGAAGCGGCAAATCCAATGCGCGCGTGCTCTGACACCTATTTACCGACGGATGTGCCGACGGACTTTGAAAAATCTGGAGGGATTTTTAAAATTTTAGTGCGAAATTCAAAAAATACAAACAGAAATTACCAACGGAATTTAATGCCACCACCTAAGAAAATATTATTCTATGTTCCGTCGGTAATTCTGTCGGTAACATTGCAGTATAAAACCCACCCCCCCTCCGTGGTTCATTTTTTCTCAAATCCTTCTCATTCATCTTCTCTTCTCCTCATGCAAATCCTTTGTGTTTCTCATTGTATTTTTATTGTTTTGATTGTAGTTTTCAACATATTAAAAGGTATGATTCTCCTTTCTTTATCTTTGTATTTTTGTACCTTTTATTTTATTTTAATTATAATTATTTTTGTTGTGTTCTTTGTTTTGTGTATTGTTTGTAGATAAAATCTTGAAATCAACACACTATTAAGGTAAACATTTTTCATTCCTAAAGTCTTTAGTTTTTTCTTTTTATTTGTTCAATTTATTTTATTGTTTGTATTGCCATAATAATTGAAAATTTTGTTAAATTTGAATTGTTATTGTTGAATTTACCTTTAAAATGTTAATTGAAATATATAATTAAATTTAATTATTTTAACTTAATTTTATTATATTATTGCTTGTTATGTTTTGTATTATTTCGATTAATTTTAATTGTTATTTATGAATTTGTATAGATATTAGTTGAAAATATATAGATGTTAAATTTCTATAGATGTTAGATTGTAAATAAGATTTTGTAATGGAGTCAATTGGCTTGTGGATATTATCAATATTTGGAGGTATGAAAATTGTGGATAGTCTCTAATAAAGGTGAGGTGTTGACAATTTTTTTTAAAATAATTTAATTTAATTATTCGTATAAATTTATGTAGATGTGTAGAATAAAAATTTAATTATTTTATTGTTTGTATTGTAATAATTATTTGGAAATTTAGACTTGTTTAATTGTTATTGTTGAATTTACCATGGAAATGGTAATTGAAAATGAAGAATTAAATTTCATTATTTTATCTCAATTTTATTCTATTATTGGTTGTTATGTTTTTTATTATTTCCATTAATTTTAATTGTCATTTATGCATTTTTATAGATGTTAGTTGAATTTCTATAGATGTTAGGTTGTATATAAGATTTTCCAATGGAGTCAATTGATTTTTGGTTGTCACACGTGTGCGGCGTCGCGACGAAAACATCTACCCTCAAAATTTGATTCTAATGTATCTATCTGGCAAATATGGGGAGACAAGGAATTCTTGTCTTTTATCTTTGGAAAGCATGAATGAGAGTCGCCACCTAGTATTTTGGTCACTAAGAACCCTAACTGGTCTCGGAGATCGGGTACGTGGACTGGTTGCGTAAATGGAAGGTATTAGCACCCCAAATACGGTCTACATAAGGTAAGCTGCATTGTTTTATTGTCTGATAAAATCTAAGGTCTTTTCGTGTTTTCTAGTTGTTGGTCCGTCTCTGGTTTAAGAAAAGTCCTCCTCGGTAAGGAGATCCTTATCTTATCAGGTAAACCTAACCATTCTAACGTCAACAAAAGAATTTAATATCCGGAATATGTCTTACGTATAAGTCAAAATGCATGCTAATACATATTTTTAAAATTTTCTTTGTTATATGAAAATACAATATGGTTTTTTTTTTCTTTTTTTTTTTAGAGACTTGGCCGTATGCATGAAAATAAAATATTTTTTTTTCAATGTTTTGACAAAAATCATGTATTTTAATACTGAATTTGTATCTTTACAATATAAAAAAAAACCAATATTGATCAAAATACAGAAAAAAAATTGGAAAATCATAGATTTTTTAAAATAAATTTTTTTCGAAGAATTTGTTTTTTTTCCGGGCTGGCATGATCCCAGCCCATATGGCTGGGCTGGACCTAGCCAGCCCAGCCTGGTCACTGGCCCAAAGCCAGTGACCCAATTAGGCGTTCATCTCCAACCTGCCAATTAACCAAAAAAACACAGGTAACATCTTTTATTGCAGGGGCTGTGGAAGGAAGTAAAACGTACCTGGTGCTGGAGAGATTAAGACGAGGGTGATGCTGACTTCTTCTTCTGCAATCTGCGTTCTTCGGGTTGCTGTGTTACTCTGTTTTTTTTTTCGTTCACTCTCCTCCCTCCCTCTTTCTCTTTTTCTTTCTTTTCCTGTCTGCTCTCCTCTATTCTCCTCTCTCTGCCTTCTTCTCTTGCTGCCTTTTTATTTTCTTATGCTCTTCCTCCCTCTGTTTCTCTCTTCCTTACGTTCCCCTCTCCCTCTGTTTTTTTTTCTTTCCTCTGTCGTTCTTTTTCTTTTTTCCTGTGCAGTACATCTTCTGGCTTTTATAGCCAGAGGATGAAAGCGTTTTCCTTTGTAGGGACGGAGTAACGGCCGGAGAGATATCAGCCGTGGACATGGCCCCTTGATCACCGCCTTCGCTGCTGCAACCGTTTCTCCGCCAGCTGCAATGTAACGTCTTCTGAAGAAGACAGTGAACAAGGCTGAGCGAAACGGCGCCGTTTTGCAATTTTAAATAATATTTCCGATTTGATCCTTGGATGTTTATGTACTTTTGTAATCAAGCCCCTCAGAAAAAATTGTAATTAGACCCCATGATTTTAGCGCCTTTTCTGATTTAGTCCTTGGTTTTGGATTGTTTCAATTAAGTCCCTAATTGGCCATCAAACTTCAATAATTATACAATTAAGCCCCTGATTTGACCAAATCAACTCTTCAAAATTATAATTGGACCCTAGAACTTTAATTTCTTCAATTAAAAGCCTAAATTGACTTAAGAAATCAATTTTCTTGCAATCAAACCCTCCATAAATTCAATTAAACCTTGGATAAAATTTCATTGAGTCCATAAACATCTGATTTTGGACTTTTCTTCCTCAAATTGAATTTTCCTTATCAACAGGGCTCTCACTGTCAAATTTCAACCTTTTGCATTTTTGAATCTCCTTAACCAATTTTGGTATTTTTTCGGCATTCCAACATCCTTTTCTCGCTCCTATTATTTTTTGGATTTCTTCTGAAAATTTTTTTGATATTTTTTTTTGTATTTTCTCATTTTTTGTGGGAACCCAAAAATGGGTAACAATAGTGGTTATTGTAAAGATTTGTAAGTTTGAAAACTGTAGGTAGTCTCTAGTATATGGGAGGTGCTGCCAAATGTTTTTTAAATAATCGAAGTTAATTATGTAATTATTCGTATAAATTTGTGTAAATGCGTAGAATGAAATCAACAAGACGTCGTCAGCAGACGGTTTCAGCTAGTTCTTCTAGCAGCGAGGATGACTTATCCTTAGATGCTGATCACGAAGAGGCACCTGCGCCAACTTGTGATGCTGCCTCTTCTAGCGCGGTTTCACAGCGCAGAGGCGGTGTGCCTTCACAGCAGGGTCAATTCACCTGCAAGTGCCAAACACAATGGAAGGATGACCTTTCAATGTCAGTTTGTTTAGGTTTTAGTTTTTTTTACTTATAACATAATTTATGAACAACTAATTAGTATTTTATTAATTTTATTTAATTTCAGGTTCACAAACTTTGAGGCTGCCCGAACAATAACATCGGCGTTTAAATCGTCGATGGAGATTCCATTATTTCAATGGAGTCAGTTTGCAAACATCCTGAGTGGAGACCTAATATTGATGCATGGTTTCGACGATTTCAGGTAGGTGTTAACTTCTAATTTCCAGCTTATTTTTAATAAAGTATTTTTATAATTTTATATCTTGTACTATTTTTATTTTAAATGAATTATTTATACACAGCACAAATTTGAGTGGGATAGTGCGAACAACAATGTTGTGAGGAGGGTATGGGAGAATCACGTGGCAACTAGATAACATAAAAAATAATATAATTTTGTGTTTTATAATTTTATGTTCTAAATTCTAATTTGTTACTATGAAAGTAAGTTGCGTGATTTTTGGTATGACACATAAAAAAAGCAAAAAAATATGCGAGAGATAACGGTCTAGAAGGCTGGAATGAGGTGGCGGTTTGGCAGGAATTCAAACCGCCATTCATCTCGGGGGATATATGGACGCAATATATTGAGCACGTGATGTCCGAGCAGTTCGCACGACGCTCACAGTCCGGTGCCGACAACCAGAACCTGTAAATTCATGGTTCGGTGACCACGCACACCAGTGGCTCCGTCCCATTCAGTGCACATGCGAAGCGGATGGTAAGATTAATTAAATGAAATATATCGTTAATTAATTTGTTGTTGCTTATAAATATATTTAACTTACAACCTTTTTTTTCCTTACAGGCTACGTCTCTTGGACGTTAGCCGAGCCCAATGGAGTTGTTTGTAAATACGCACGTGCGGAGTCAAGACCGCCAAAAAGGGGTGCAACAGTTCGTGGATAACCGTGCTCAACACTTCGTGGTATATTCGTTCAATCATTTTATTTCGTAAGTTATTATTTTTTTGAATTGAATATGATGATTTTTTTTTAATTTTCAGGAGACCTATAATAGCCGGTTGAGGGAGAGATATGGGGACGATCCTTCGACCCATCCGGATTTGGATCCGGATTTGTAGATCGAGGTAAGATCGTCTAGTGCACTCGATAAAAATCGGGTATATGGGCTCTCCAACACTACGTTCGAAAACTTGCGTGCGGCCAGTAGTGTCTTAACCAAGGTTATTAAAAACGAGTTTTGACTCGTAAAATCATCCGATTTTACGAGTCAAAAGGTGTAAAACGTGTAAAATCGGGTTTAAAACTCGAAACCAGTAAAATCGGTCAAACTCGGTTAAACCCGGTCAAAATCGGGTCAACTCGTAAAAAACATGAAACCGGATCCGATTTCACGATTTCACGTGAAATAAACATCTGACTCCCCCGCCTGACACTCAAAGTCCACGTCTCCACCCTTCCTATTTTCGGCTTCACCTTTCCCCTTTCCCCAAATCATTTTAGGTTTGTTAACTTTTAGCCTTCTCGCACCAGATCAGCTGATGACATGAACTCACTGATTGACTCGTTGAATTCCAGTGTTCCAACATATTCCTTACAAAGGAAAATGACATCCGCCTTGGTATGTAAGCCAAAAGAAATACTAGTCGAAAGGATTTTCTTCTTCATCGAGTCTGGATTTTAAATCTTCTCTGACTTTGGACTTGCAAAGCTGCTCAACACAGAAGACCCTGCTTCTTCGGTATGGACTTGATTGCATCTCCAGTAAATTACTAGTTTACTTTGTTTTAACTTGTCAATTGAAATTACACCCCTGATTTCAAATTGTTACAACTTTTTTTCTCAACTTCTTAATGTATCTAATGCCTGCAACTCAAATAGTGTTTGGGTAGCATTTAGGGTCCTAGTATGTTTAGATCCAAAATCCTAAGAGCTGGTGTTTGAACTACTTGTCTTAAAATGGTTCTTTTCATCTTTCTGTTTTCTATGCCTTTGCATGTCACTTAGGTAGTTGGCACTCCTAATTACATGTGTCCTGAGCTCCTAGCAGATATACCTTATGGCTACAAATCAGAC